>ENA-ORXI01001389-ORXI01001389.1-sediment-metagenome-genome-assembly--contig:-NODE-1389-length-18757-cov-6.005353_pt1 | contig 18757 bp, 20 predicted proteins | sample MGYA00237861_ERZ511468 | MGnify/ENA primary metagenome ERZ511468 (study PRJEB26299, sample SAMN06266213) | sediment metagenome | isolation source: Hudson Canyon methane seep mesocosm | place...
TGCCATTGCAATTCCTATTGTTAATATACTCTATTTCTAAAGTAGTCGAAAATATAATGTGGAGAGTATTCTTTAGGCATAGATTGTACTGTTAACAAAAGTCAGCAATATAAAAGCAAACTAAGGATGAAACTCTAAATCATCTTTCAATTGGCAACAGTATAGCAGGAATATTTAATAATTGCAAGATATTATTAAAAAAATTATATATTTGTACAAATTTAAGAAATAATCGTGGTTTTAGCCTGAAAATTTAAAGGGAAATGGCATCTTTGTTGAATTTAAACATGTTAACAGAAGCTTAAATATTTATACTTTATATATAAATAACACTATATTTATGTACTTACTATTAAAATATAGTGTAAGTATTTTAGTTGTCTTGTTAACTTGATTATTAAGGTTTAGAATGAAAACTATTTTTGGTTATTTTTTAATTGTATTTTCATTACTGTTTATTATCCTTATTGGTTTTCCTCAAATTTATTCAAATAATTCATCGGGTAGAATAGACAAAGAAGTAGCCCTAGATTTAAACTTTTTAAAGCAAGAAAATTCGCCAATCGTTTTACTTTTTTTTGGATATGTAAACTGTGGAGATATCTGTGCACCTGCAATGCGTGAGTTAAATAAAATTTACGAACAGTTAAATCAATCAAAAACAAAAGTCTATTTTCTAAATATCTTAAATTCAACCAATCAAGAACTGCCCAAACCATATGCCCAAAGTTTCAATAAAAATTTTAAAGGAATTTATTTAAATCCATTAGAAATAAAAGAGGTTTCTAGTAAATTAAATTTGTCTCTTTCTTACATTGATAATAAAAAGGTCAGCCATACTGGACATTTGTTTATTTTAGAAAAAAATTTGGACAAGAAAGGTTATTATTTAAAATACATTTACACCACCAGACCCTTTGATGAAAAATCAATTATAAACGACATTAATGCTTTAACGCTAAAAAATGAGATGACATGATTCAACTCTTTCCTCACACTAATAAAACATTATCAATAGGTGTCCTGGAGTTTTTAAGTGCAGATTTTAAAGCTGTTGATAAAAATATGTTGGTTATTTCATTTATAAATTTTCTTTGTGTGGTATTTATTACTTCACATTCCAATGAAATGTATAAGCTGGGATTTATAGGTGGAGGCGTAGCACTTGCTCTGTCAGTTATTGCTTTTAGTTTTTATAGGGGAACATTAATCTCTAGGCTTCTCTTTGGGGTGGTGTATTCTATTTATCCTGCTGTTATGTTGCAACAACAGTTGGGTATGATTGAAATGCACTTTGCATTTTTTTATATGGTTGCATTTTTGATGATGTATAAAGATATATCTCCTTGTTTAATATTTGCTTTTAGTGCTATTTCTCATCATTTGGTATTAACGTATTTGCAGCTGAATAATACAGTAGTTATGGGAGTGCCTCTTTTGGTATTTGGTCCCAATTGCAGTTGGACGATATTTGGTATTCATGTACTTATGTGGTTGTTTGCATTGAGTATATTTATATATATGACTATTAAAAATACAAATAATTTTATTGACAGTAAAATTGCAAGAATCAATGCACTTAATAAAGCAGAGGAGTTAGATGATTTAAATAAAAACTTAGAAGAACACGTTAAAGACAGAACGCATAAATTAGAAGAGTCTATAACTCATTTAAAAAAAACACAAAATAAACTTGTAGAGTCTGAAAAAATGGCAAGTTTAGCGGGTGTTGTTGCGGGTGTTGCTCATGAAATAAATACTCCTGTTGGAATTGGACTTACTGGAATCACACATCTTTTGGAGATTACAAAAGATATAAAAAAGGAGTATGAAGAAGATGATATGACACAAGATGCTTTTGAAGAATATTTGGATACTTCTCATAACCTGGCAAATCAAATATACACAAATCTTGATAGATCTGCACATTTAGTAAGAAGTTTTAAACAAATTGCAGTAGATCAAATCAGTGAGAAAAAAAGAAAATTTTATTTAAAAAAATATATTGAAGAGGTTTTGTTCAGTTTAAGTAATATTACAAAAAAAACCAATTTAGATATTCTTCTAATAGGTGAAAATAACATCTTTATAGATTCATTTCCTGGTGCTTATTCACAAATTATTACCAACTTAATCATAAACTCTATTAATCACGCCTATAACGACAAAGAAAAAGGAGTGATAACCATTGATATCCAAAAAGATGACAATCATATAAAACTTATATACAAAGACGATGGAAAGGGTATATCAAGGAATAACCTTGATCGAATATTTGACCCATTTTTTACCACCAGCAGAGAAAAAGGGGGAACAGGATTGGGTTTAAATATCATTTATAATATTATTGTCAATAATTTACAGGGTACTATTGAGTGTGACAGCATAGAATCAAAAGGCGTAGTTTTTACAATTATTCTACCCATAAAAAACAGTCAACATTCTGTATAAAATAATAAATTGGTTATAATACTTTACTTATTTCTATAGGACTATAATGACTAAATATATATTTGTTTTATTATTGTTGGTTTTAAATGTATCGGCCAATAAAAATTGGATTAGTTTTGATGATCAAGACAGCAGTGATAAAATACAAAATCAGAATAATTTAAAAATGTATGGTTCAAAATCATCACTAAAAGCAGTAAATTCTTTTAATGAAACAAGTAAAAAACAAAATACAAACACTTCTGATAAAGACTTAATCAATGCTTTTAAACAAATACAAAATGTGGCAAAAAAATTACAAGCTAAAATTAAAAAATAACCTCTCAACCTTCTATACAACCCCATCTTTAAATTGAAAATAAGCTTAAAATTTTTGAGTTAAATCCATGCTAATAGTATCTTTATATTGTAGAGACTAGAATTATTAATAATACCATTATTTATTTATAAATAAAGGAGGGAAGTATTATGTTAAATATACTTATTGTAGATGATTCATTAGCTATTCGTATTAAAATGAAAAATTATTTAAAAAGACTGGGGCACAGTATTGTTGGTGAAGCAAAAGATGGACGCGAAGCGGTTCAAATGTATAAAGAACTCACTCCAGATTTAATTACTATGGATATCAGCATGCCCATTATGAATGGAGTTGATTCTTTAAGCCAGATTATGAAAATCAGTCAATTAAATGCCAATGTTATAATGATAACAGCAAATGGTCAAGATGGAATTGTAAAAGACGCATTAAAATTAGGTGCCAAAGGTTTTATTTTAAAACCCGTATCAGAAGAAAAACTCCAAGACTCAATTGGACGGATTTTTTCTGAATATTCTTCTGCAGATTGTGATCAGCTTGATGAAAATGATTTAGATGATGTTTTTTAATAAAGAATAAATAATGAATGAAGAATCTAAAATTATACATACGTATACAAAAGATATTCTCATACCAATCATCAAACGAGCTAAAACGTTTCTTGAAGATGAAATGAATATTGATGTGTTTAATATCAGTGATATTACTTGTCCTAAAAATATTCATCTTAAGAAAAATACCGTGATGATTGGTACCAGTGGCAGTATCAAGCTTATTATTACTTTGGGTTTTGATGATATGTTGTTGGATAAATTGGTTGATGTTTTTATTGGTGATGATGATATTGAAGATGCCAATTTAGAAGAAGTAAAAAACAGTGTAGCCTGTGAAATTACAAATACAATAATAGGTAATGCTATTGATAATCCTATTGATAAAAGTAATATATACATTACTCCTCCTGTTTTAATCTATAAAGCTAAAACAATAGAAAAAAATAAAGATTCTAAATTTGTATTTGTAACATTTATAACAAAATATGGAGAAATAGAGTTAACAGCCGTTGGGCCAAAGGAACAATTTGAAAACGAATTAGACTTTAAGTAAAAGGTTGTTTATTTATGTTGTTCTGTCTAAAAGGAAGAAAAATGAAAGTTGAAAATATAGGTAGTAAAAGATTAACTCTCAAATTAATTATTTATATTTTTACATTAAGTGTTTTTTTTACGTTAATACAAAGTGGCGTGGGTTTAAAGAAAGAATACGACGATAAGATTAAAAGAATTGATAACAGCATTAATATCATTGAAAAGAATTTTTTAAATAAATTAGCACAAACTTTTTGGGCAATGGATGAATTGGGTTTGAAAATAGAATTAAACAGTTTATTGGGCCTACCTGGAGTTGATTATGTCGAAATTTTGGAGAAAAATAAAACATTACTAAAAATGGGTAAAAAATATAAGCATGGTATTAAAAACAAATATTTTGACTTAAAATATAAAAATGTAGAATCTGAAGCTCTTCTGGGAAAGTTATATGTACAACTGTCTTATTTTAGAATCAAAAAAGAAGTTATTCACGATATTTTATATGTTATAGTTGAAGAATTTATTAAGTATTTTGTTTTAACTTTGGTTTTATTGTTTGTGGTGCAGAAATTGATTATGCGTCATCTAGTTGATATGGCGGAATTTGTAAGAGGTTTTCAAGTTGAAAATTTAGATACCCCATTGATTCTAGATAAAAAAATAAATAAAAACAGACCAGATGTTTTAGATGAAGTCTCACTGGCTATCAATCAAATGAGAAAAAAACTCATGATTTTTATTGATCAAAAAAATGAAACACAAAAAGAAATTCAAAATTTAAATAAAACCTTAGAGTTAAAAGTAGAGTTACGGACACAATTATTAACTGAAAAAACAGATACGGTAAAAGATTTGTTAAATAATGCAGCCCAAGGTTTTCTTTCTTTTGATAAAGATTTTTTGATTGATGGTGAATATTCCGTCGAATGTGAAAAACTATTGGGTAAAGATTTAAGAGGTAAAGATATATCCCTTTTATTGTTTAATAAAAATGAGAAAAAAATAGATTTTTTTAAAGAAACGATGATGGATGCTTTAAATGAAAAAAATGAATTGACATCTTCCTTGATGTTGTCACTTCTTCCTACTGAATTAATTATTAACAAAAGAGCAATAGTGATTAACTATAAAATATTGTCAAATAATAACTTCATGTTGATACTTACAAACGTAACTGACAAAAAGAAACTGCAAACAAAGATCAAAAAGGAACAAAATACACTTAAAATGATTATTTCTATCATAGGTGATAGTCTGCAATTTTATGAAACAAATGAAAGTTTTAAGCAATTTTGTAAAGACAGTGTATTGTATATAAACCCAACACATAGTAGTGATGAAAATGCGAATACTCTACATGCCTTATTACACACCTTCAAGGGACTGTTTGCACAACTCTACATGATAAATACTACCAAAAGAATCCATGATATTGAGTCGAAAATAATAGAATTTACTGAAAATAATGAAGCCAATATTACATTGAAAAATCTTATTGAATCTTTGGAACTTGAAAACAGCATGGATGAAGATTTGAAAATAATTGCTCAAACGTTGGGAGAAAATTTTTTAACCGAACATAATTATATAAAAATAGATGAAGAGTTAATCAACAAGCTTGAAGGTAAAATTTTAGCATTCTGTTCTTTATCCCTTGAACAAAAAGAAGAGTGTGATAATATCCTTTATGACATTAAAAAAATTAAAAACAAATCTTTAAAATATTATCTCTCAATATATCCAAAACTATCTCATCAACTCTGTTTAAGCCTTAATAAAAGTATCCATCCTTTTGAAATAAGTGGACAAAATAATATTTTTGTATCTGCAAAATTTAAGCCTTTCATTAATTCTCTTATCCATGTATTTAGAAACAGTTGTGATCATGGGATAGAAACAAAAGAAGTTAGAAATTCTTTAGGTAAAAATGGTGTAGGAACGATAGGCTGTGAATTTAAACTATTAGATGATAATTTATATATAGATATTTACGATGATGGAAAAGGAATTGAGCTGAATTCATTAAAAAGTAAAATAATACAAAATAATTTAAGTACGCAAGAAGAATTAAATTCATTGTCTAAAGATGAAATCATAAGTTTTATATTTGACAGTAATCTTAGCACTCAAGAAAGTATTAGTCACCTCTCTGGAAGGGGAGTTGGATTGTCTTGTGTTAAATCAGAATTGGAAAAATTAAATGGTAGTGTAAGTGTAGAGACACAGCTGAATAAAGGAACAAAATTCAGTTTTGTTATGCCATTTGATGAATAACTAGGAGGAAAACGATGTTAAGTGTACTAGTAGTTGATGATTCAATGATAATGAGAAGAAATATTAAAAAATATTTATCAAGTTTAGGACACAATATCATTGGTGAAGCAAAAAATGCCGATGAGGCATTAGAATTTTGTAGTGAAAACAGACCTGACCTTATTACAATGGATATATCAATGCCAGGAATAAATGGTATTGCAGCTTTAAAAAAGATAAAAGAAATTAATAAGGATTTTTCAATTATTATGATAACGTCATATGGCAAGAATGAAATGATAAAATCTGCACTAAAAGAGGGTGCTCAAGGATATATTCTTAAGCCAGTGAGTGTTGAAAAATTGAGTGAATCTATACAAAAAATCTTTCCAGAGTATTTGGAAAAAAAAGATAGAGTTTTATAAAGTAAAGGATTTCTTATGGGTGATCATATAAAAAAAGAAATAAAAGAATTTCTCAATGAAGAAGCAATAAATAACACTTCCTTATTTGGTTTATATACTGTTGATGTTAATACTTATGAAATAGAATATGTTAATCAAGCGGTTAAAAATATTATGGCTGACTTAAATGCAAAATATTGTTGGGAAGCAATGTATGGTTTGGACGCTCCTTGCTCTTGGTGTAAAATCCCAGAGCTTATTAACAAATATAAAAAATCAAATGATAAAAATGTAACCTCAGAATTGTTTAATGAAGTCAATGACAAATGGTATCAACTTCAAGAGCAAGTTATTGATATCAATGAAAACACTACCGTTAAAAATGCATTTTTAGTTGATATTTCATTGCAAAAAGAAGTTCAAGGAGAATTGATAAAAACCAATGTGCTGCTTTCTTTACAAAGTAATGAACTCAAAGAAGCTCAAATTGAGCTAAAAGAGCTTTCTAATCGTGATCCGTTGACCAATTTATATAACAGAAGATATTTAGATGAGATATCAAAAAAGCTTTTATCGCTTGCAAAAAGAAATTCAACACCATTGAGTGTTTTGATGATTGATATTGATAAGTTTAAAAATATCAATGATAACTACGGACATGAAACAGGTGATGATGTGATAAAGTTATTGGCTAATACATTGATTGAATACTTTAGACAAAGTGATGTGGTTGCAAGACTTGGTGGTGAAGAGTTTGCCGTTATTCTTCCTGACTCAAATATCAATGATGCAAAAAAGAAAGCTGAAGAGTTAAGGAAAAATATCCAGAACTTAGAGGTTGATTTACAGACCTTGGGCATTTTAAAGTTCACTGCGAGTATTGGTTGTAGTAACTATGATTTTAAAGCAGATGAGTCATTTAATGATATCCTTAAAAGATCTGATGAAGCATTGTATAAAGCTAAAGAAAGTGGAAGAAATAAAGTGGTGACTCGATCTTAAATTAGTTTTCATCTCCAATTTTTTGGAAGATACCATCTTCTTTCATACTTTTTAGACTTTGTACGAGTAAAGGTACCAGTTTTTTGTGCTTTTTATGTAAGTATAAATACATAGGTTGAACAGTTAATGGAGGAGAAATGACATTAATATTGTTATATCCTAACTCATTAATAACTTTTAATCCCATGTGTTTACTGTAAACAGCAATTGTTATTCTATCCTTTTCAAGCATTTTAAACATGTGTTTGGGTTCTGGGAAACTGTGTCTTCTGTAGGACTTTTTTATATTTTTCTCCAGTATTTTCCATCCAATGATAATGCCAACATTATAATGAGATAAATCTTCCCACTCTTTAATAGTAATATTTTTTCTTTTTGTAAAGGCAACAAATTCAAATTTTAATATTTCCTCAGGCACTTGAATGATATTTGGATATATTTTTGAAAGACCAGCTACTCTAATAAATTCTCCATCTCCTCTGCCTTCATTGGTGTCTTTAATTGATCTCTCGGCTGGCTTTTCTACGATATGAACGGTTTTATTTATTCTTTTAAATGCTTCAATTAATATCTCATCTAAATAACGATCACTGTTTTTCATTGGAAAGGGAAATGTAATACTTGTGTTAAGCGTTAAATCATTTTCATTTGCTGTAGCTATTGTATAAAATAAAGATTGGATAATAAGAAGAGCAAAAAAATGTTTTAACATAGTTCCTCCAATTAGAGTATAAATAAGTTAAGTTAAGTTAAACAATTTTATATAAATAAAACTCCACTGGAGATAAAAAAATTGATTTAGTATTTTTCTAAAAGTGAGAATATTAAGACGTTTTTGTGCGTTTGATAATAACAATTAAATGACATTTGATAGAGATTTATTATTTTTTTCCAATACTTTTAGGTTAGTTTTTTTCCTTAACAAATAACTAAAATGAATTGGAATAGTATTAATAACAGCTTGTTTTAAAGGACTTGTCATGAATAATATTACCATAAAAGTAAAACTTATAATTCTAGCATTTTTAGTTTCTCTTGGGTTTATCGCCATTGTTATTGTTGAAAACCATGACATGGGTAAATTACATGACTTAAGTCATATGGAAGAGAAGGTTAAAGATTTAAATATAGAGATGCTTACCTTACGAAAACATGAAAAGGATTTTTTGGCAAGAAAGGATATGAAATACCTTGGAAAATTCAAAAAAACAGTCAAAGATATAGATGTTACAAGCAAAGAGCTTGCCTCTATGCTCAAAGAAATAGGTCTTGATTCTAAATCAGTTGAATCCTATGATAAAATTATCCATCAATACAGTAATACTTTTCAAGAGTTGGTTAAAACTCAGCAGCAAATTGGTCTTAATCCTAAAGATGGTTTATATGGAAATTTAAGAGCCACTGTTCAACAAGTGCAAGAAACAGCCAAAAAATCAAATGATACCGCTTTATTGTCAATGGTTTATGATTTGCGAAAACAAGAAAAAGATTTTATGTTAAGAAATGATTTAAAATATCTGGATAAATTTAATTCTAAGTTGGAAAAAATAAAATCAATGAGCGAATATACAGATATATCAACGCTGTTGTCAACATACAAAGACAACTTTAACAAACTGGTAAAATTTGAAGAGAAAAAAGGGCTTAATAGTAAAATGGGACTATTGGGTTCTATGAGAAAAATCATACACACTTCTGAAGATACACTAAAGACGATGACGACTCTGATTGAAAATGCAGTTAATGAAAAAACAGAAGAAATCAAAATATTTGCGATGACTTTTTCAGTGGCAATTGCACTGTTAGTTGTGTTGTCACTATTATATATAAGCCGAGGAATATCTTTATCTTTACGAGAATTTGAAAAAGGATTGGTTCAATTTTTCTCTTTCATTAATAATGAAACAAAAGAAGTGATTTCTTTAAATGATAAAAATTCAGATGAAATAGGGGCTATGGCAAAAATTATTAATCTTAATATAAAAAATACGAAAGAAAATATAGAAAAAGATCGTGCCTTAATAGATGATGCAACCACTGTGGCAAATAAAATTAAAGTGGGTCATTTAAATAATAGGATTACAGAAGAATCAAGTACACAAGAATTAAATGATTTAAAAAATGTAATTAATGAAATGCTTGAAAATCTAAATTTAAATATCAATAACATACTAACCGTTTTAGCCAGTTATTCAGAATATAATTTTATTCCAAAAGTTGAGACAAACAAAGTAGAAGGTGAAGTTTTAGAACTGTGTCAAGGCATTAATTTTTTAGGTGATTCTACAACCAAAATGCTCATTAATAATAAAGCAATAGGTTTAGGGCTTACTAAAAGTGCTGATATTCTTGTAAATAATGTTGAACACTTAAATACTAACGCGAACTCCACTGCTGCGTCTATTGAAGAAACAGCAGCTGCACTGGAAGAGATAACTGCAACAGTTGTTAGCAATGCTAATAGTATTGATGAAATGTCAACCTATGCACAAGAAGTTACTCTATCTGTACAAAAAGGTGAAGAACTGGCAAATCAAACAACAACCGCAATGGATGAGTTAAATGTACAAGTAACTTCTATTAATGATTCTATTGGATTGATTGACCAAATTGCATTTCAAACAAATATCTTATCTTTAAACGCAGCCGTTGAAGCAGCAACAGCAGGAGAAGCAGGAAAAGGATTTGCAGTGGTCGCTGCTGAAGTTCGAAATCTAGCAAGCCGAAGTGCTGAAGTTGCAAAAGAGATTAAAAGTTTAGTGGAAAATGCCACGTCTAAAGCAGGAGATGGAAAACTTATTGCAGATAATATGATTAGTGGATACTCTTCACTGAATGATAATATTCAAAAAACGATTGCTATTATCACTGATGTTTCTGCTGCATCTAAAGAGCAACAAGCAGGGATTGAGCAAATAAATGATGCAGTGACACAAGTTGATCAACAAACCCAACAAATCGCAATGATTGCGGGACAAACACAAGAAGTTGCAGAACAAACCAATGTAATTGCCAATGATATTGTTATAGATGCCAATAAAAAGGATTTTGAAGGAAAAGATAGTGTAAAGGCAATTGAGACTAAAGTTCATGTGCATAAAGATGATTCAGTTGTAAATGTTCAACCTGTAAAAAGTAACGCCCCAGAGGTTAAACCCAAAGAGCAGGTCAAAGAAATAAAAAAAGAAAAAACACCCATCAAAAAAGAAGTTCAGAAAATATCTGCGAAGGAGACTTCAGATGATGAATGGGAAAGTTTTTAACAGTTGATTAAATCATCAAGCAAACAACTTTGTTTCTTCCACTTTCTTTGGCTTGATACAGTGCATCATCAGCCATTTTATAGATAGAATCTAAAGAATGTTTTTCTTCATCATATTCACTTGAAAAAGTACAAATTCCAAATGATGCCGTTATAAGATTTGATGGTGGATTTTTTTCATGTTTAATGTTTAAGTGCTCAATATTTTCTCTGGCAGTCTGGGCTAATGTCATGATATCTTCTTTTGATTTGGCATTAATCAATACTCCAAACTCTTCACCACCCAATCTAAAAATAGTGTCATCACTTCTTTTGAACGTTTCTTTCAGAGAACTTGAAACGTTTATTAGTACATTATCACCTTCTTGGTGTCCATAGGTGTCATTGTACTTTTTAAAATTATCAATATCTAAAAGTACAAAAGCAAATATTTCATTGTTTCTTACTGTTTCATTGATATTTTCTTCAGCAATATCATTAAAGTATCTTCTGTTATATAAAGAAGTTAATCCATCAGTTATCGATAGTTCATAAATTTTCTTTTTGTCTGTGATGTCTTGTTGCACTGAAGTATATCCTACCACATTTTTTGTTTTATCAAAAATAGGCTCTAGTACTGCATTTACCCAATAGTGGGTTCCATCCTTTTTTAGATTTTTGATTTCACCTTTCCATTTTTTACTGCCTCTAATGGCTTCAACTATTTCTTTGAAAATAGAAACAGGCATATCTGGATGTTTGATGGTATTATGTGTTTTTCCTATTAATTCTTCTTTGGCATAACCTGAAATCTTACAAAAGGCTTCAGACGCATAATTTATTATGCCTCGAGTATCTACTGAAAAAGAAATGATATTTTCATCAAGTATTTTATTAAAACATTTTATATCTTCTATTTGTTTAATGTTTGAAAAGATATGTATTACTTTTGTTTTTAATTCTTCTTCTAAAACGGGTTTTTTAATAAGGTCATTTGCTCCATTTTTAAAAAGATTTACTTTCATATCTATATTACTTTGACTGCTTATGACTATAACAGGAATATCGGCGTATTTTGGATCTTTTTTTAATGTTTTGATAAATTCTAATCCATTCATATTGGGCATATTATAATCTGATACAATCATTTGGATATTTGGTTTTTTTTCCAAAATTTCAAGCGCTTTTAATCCATCTTGTGCGATACAGACATTCAGTAAAAAACTTCCCAGAATTTTTTTAATTTGTGCTGATATAATAGGGGAGTCCTCGACAACCAGTACCTCAATTCCCTCAATATATACTAACAGTTCCATTAAATTATATACGGTATTGAGACCATGTATTGAATCTTTTAGTACATAATCAATAATATTTTTGTTCTTTATGGATTTGATAAATTTTTTATCTACTTTTGAACTTAAAATAATAGTTGGGATATTATTTGATTCCAGCCGTTGTACTAACTCACCATTTAATGCATCAGGTAATACTACGTTTGACACTGCAGCAAAAAAATTGTGTTTTTCTAACAAGGAGGTGACATCTTTTAAGCTTTTGGCTATATAAATCTTAAACCCATTTTTTTGTTCAAACAAATCTTTTAATACATTAATAATGACAATTGAATTATCTACTATTAACAATTTCTTCAAGACAACTCTTTTCTGGATAGAAAAAGTATTATTTTAAACATGGAATACCTTTGAATATTTGTATATGTGTTAACCCCTATTATAGCTAATTTTAAGTTAAAGAATTAAATGTGACAATTATGTTATTTTTAATCATTATTTATTCTTTAGTGTAAAAAAACATAAACAATAATAATTTTACAGTTCCACAATATAACGGAGGTGTCTTGTGTTTGTAAGTTGAAAATAACATTTATAGTATATTTACATTATTTTTAAAATACTTGATATAGTAAAAAAAGATAGAATGATTATATTTGTAGTGTCACTTATTAATAAAATCATATAAATATGATTTTGCTGCAGAGATAATTTTATAATGGGAGTAAATATATTGTACTTTTTTAATGGCATAAAAGTATAAAAAGAAACACAATGAAAATATTTGAGAATCTCTTTAAAAATAGCTATAAAGCACTTCAAAAGGGTATTGCTGAAGCGATATCAGAGGAAAATATTGTCCTTAAAAATATAAAAGAAGATGTGTTTTATAAGTTAAAAAACGATATTAAAGTTTCTGCTTTCGAATACGGATTAAGATCTAAATTTAATAAAAATAAAAAATCAATAAATATCAATAAAATATCATCAAAAAAAATGCATCAAGTACTGCTGGATATTGTACCAAACGCAGAGTATAACGTACATTACGATCAAGTTGAAGGTGTTTTTAATGGGTATTTTATTACATTAAGAAGATATGAAAATGATGAAGGTTCCCATGTTAATATTAATGCAAATTACTTAGATGTGGGTAGATTTGTATCCGATGTAAAAAAAGAATTCATAGATAATCATGATTTGGAATATGTAAACTCTACAAAAAAAGTGGATAAAACTAAGTGTAAACAAGCTATTGATGATAACAAAGATATTTCGAATATACTTTCAGTGGATATACAACAAATTGCAACAGATGTAAAAAATAACCATAGAAAAGTTACTGACAGTGAAGATATTGTTTTCAGTGAAAAATCATCAAAAAAACATTTGATAAATAAACCTTTTAGTGGCCAAAATATTATGGATAAAATTGTTTTAAATATAAAAGATAATAACCCAGAATATATGTTAAATATAAACGAATTTCATAAGTTCAATAAAAGAGAATCTCTAAAGAAAATATCATTAAATAACGGATGTATTCAGATAAACAATAAATAAAATAAATTTGAATAGCACTTTAAAAATACTTATTATTCAAAAATATTTTTTTATGGCTTCATACCAATTTTTCAAGCGCTCATCGGTTAAATCATCTTGATTGTCTTCATCAATACATAACCCAAGAAACTCATCATCAATAATACCAATTGATTCTTCAAAATCATATCCATCTGTAGAAGTACGACCCACAACTTTTCCCTCTTTTACTTTTTCGTAAAATATCCCCAAAGAATCACAAAATGTTGAACCGTAACCATCTTGATCACCTAGTGCTAATAAAGCAATAGTTTTATTGGAAAAATCAACTTCATCTAGTTTTTGAGAAAAGTCATTCCAATCATCTTGAAGATGTCCATCATGCCATGTTGAACTTGCAAATATTACATATTCGTAACTTGAAATTTGCTCTACACTTGTATCAACAACTTCAATTAAATCAATTCGTTCCTCTCCAAAATATTCAGATAATCGTTGACATACATTTTCAGTATATCCCCCATCACTTCCAAATATAATTGCTATTTTTTTCATGATATATCCTTTATTTATTATGGTATTCCAATCGCACTTAATTTTTTATATTTAATTTTTTTAATATTTTTAATTTATAATTGATTTGATTATTTGTGATATAATTTGATATAGAAATTAAATATTAAGGAGTGCATTATGCCTACTCAAATAGAAGTGAAAAATTTACATTTATCCCATAAAAAAGGTGAAACTATAACTGTAACACATATTGAACACCCTCATGGTGAACACAGTGATCCAATAGTTAGCATTGGTACCTCTTATCATGGTAAAAAAAATGAAGCTATGATTGAAATTCCTTATGAAAATGTAGATGATGTTATTTTAGCACTGGTTGAATCAAAAAAAGTCTGTTCTTCAATTCTTCACGAAGAATTTCATGCTGAATTAGACAGTGACTCTGGTGGTGGTCAATAGATTAAAGTAAAACTTTTATCACCGTATAAAAATATCTTTGCAAAGGGATATTAGTGTTGAATTTTTAATAAAATTCATCGTACTCTATCTCTATTTAATGCATCTTTCTTATTAATTAAACTAAATGAAATTTGTTGTTATGTATATAAATTTTATTTGAGTTTATAACGGTTAATATAAAAATAAACGTAATACTCAAGAAGACGTATAACGTAGTATCTACTAATGAAATTCCAAATACATCATTAACATTTTCATCATTTATTAATCTTATGGTAATAATATTCAACATAAATACAAACCATAAAATTGAAGTTATGATATAAGCTTTTAGAAGTGAGTATATATTTAACATTGTAGATCCCTTTTTCTTTTTTTATTGTTGTAATTTTATATAAAAATAAAAACTATCTGCAAAAAGATTACATTATGCAATATAAATTTGTTTTTGATATAATAATTTTGCCAAATAAAGGAAATAAATGAAATTTTACAGCAAAAGAGGGCATTTGATAAGTATTGAATCTTCTAAATATATAAATGAAATCTTTTTTAATATAGGCAAAAAAGATTTTGAAGATATAAAAGATGCTTTTATTTTCGTAATGCAAGAAGATAAAGTATTAAATACCTACACACAAGAAGAAGTATTGAGTTTAGAAATAGATATAGTGCCCAATGCAAAAAGAAAAAGAATGAAATATAACTTTGAAAACTTTAGTGATATGTATGAGTATTTTAAAAATGAGAATAAATTTTCAAAAGTCATACCTTATATTGGTGAAGATATAAAATAATAAGTTATTATACACAGAAACTTCACAAATAATTTGGTATAATCCTACAAAATTTAAAGGCATTGAATGAATTCAAATAATCAAATAAGTTCAACTATAATATTTATATGTTTTTTAGTTGCAAGTGTTGCTACCTTAGGAAGTCTGTTTTTCAGTGAAATTATGCATTTTGTACCATGCTCAATGTGTTGGTATCAAAGAATATTTATGTACCCGTTGGTTATAATATTTTTGGTAAATTTGTTATATCCAGATGATAAAGTGTTTAAATATTCTTTTAGTTTAGTATTGGTTGGATTATTTTTTGCTATATATCATAACTTGTTAATGTTTGGTATTATTCCAGAATCTGTTGTTCCTTGTGTTCAGGGAGTTCCGTGTTCAACTGTGTATTTAAACTGGTTTGGATTTATAACGATTCCTTTATTGTCTCTTGTGGCTTATTCATTGTTGTTCGTATTATTAATTATTGGAAAAGGAAAATAAAAAATGAAAAATAAAAAAGTAGTTTTGTTATCAGTAGTATTGTTAATTATAGGTTTTATAGCAGTAACTGTGTTTTATCAAAAAAATGAAGATAAAAAAATTCAAAAAATGGCCTCAAAAAGTAGTGGTGCACCATTTGTTAGAGAGCATTCCCCCTCATTTGGAAAAAATGAGAATAAAGTTACTATTGTAGAGTTTTTAGACCCTGAATGTGAAGCATGTAGAGCTTTTCACCCTGCTATTAAAAAAGTATTTAAAGAATACAGTGATGAATCTCGTTTGGTTGTTAGATACCTAGCAAATCATAAAAATTCAAAATTTGTTGTTAGATTATTAGAAGCTGCAAGAAAACAAGGAAAATATAATGAAACCTTGGATGTGATATTTAAATATCAACCTAAATGGGCACAACATAATAATCCAAAACCACAATTATTATGGGATTTTTTAGTTGAAGCTAATTTGGATATGGTTAAACTAAGAGAAGATTTTGACAGTAACTATATTGATGGAATGTTGAGTCTTGATAGAGCAGATGCTACAAAATTAAAAGTTAGAGGAACTCCAACTTTTTTTGTAAACGGAAAAGAACTTAAAAGGTTAAGTTACCAATCGTTATTAGATTTAGTAGAATCTGAAATTTATAAATAAGGAAATAATGTGAAAATCAAATTATTATCTATTCTTTCAATTGTTTTTATATTGTTTTTTGCAGGCTGTGAGTCAAAACCACAAAAAGCACAAGAGTTAAAAAGCAATAGCAGCAAAGCTAAAGAAGAAGTTTTAAAAGCAGATTCGTATACTTTAACAACCACAACAGGCGAAAAAATTACATTTGAAGTTGCAAATGGAGTGATGCTTTCTAAACAACTTAATGGAAAAATGGTATTAATAAACTTTTGGGCAACTTGGTGTAAACCTTGTGTAAAAGAGATGCCAACCTTTGTTGAGCTTCAAGAAAAATATAAAGATAATTTTTCAATTGTTGCCGTTTTATTTGAAGAAGAAAAAGAGGCTGAAGAACTTGCGGCTTTTATGAAAAAATATAATGTAAATTTTCCAGTAACCGTAGGTGCTGAGAATTTTGTACTTGCACGTGCATTTGGAGATATTAAAATGATTCCGGAGTCTTTTCTTTACTCAAAAGAAGGTTTTTTTATTGAAAAATTTGTTGGTGAAATCAGTAAGTCAAAATTGGAAAACTATATTAAAGAAGATATGAAAGCTCAATAAAATTTTTAATAATAGGTAATGAAAACAAATTATCATTACCTATTATATTGTATACTAAGACACTGCAAAATCAACGCCTGTAACTAATCCCGCTTTACCATCTTCTGTTAAAAAAATACTGGTACTTTTTAAATGAGCTAAGTTTTCATTAGCTGATTTAGAGGCTTATTGTCCGGTGAGTCCGTATGATATTGAGCGTGTTGGAACAGAAGTACATTACCTTGGGTACTATCAAAAATGGCATCCGCAAGAAACTTATTACTTCTCAGTAGAAAACTCTAACTTTATGCCCAATGATACAAGAACAGAGGGCAGTTACAGTAAATATAGTTCATTAGATGATCAAATAGATTGGTTTCATTATTACACGACTTTTACTAAGTTTGGTATAGGTCGCGCGACATATGATTCAGCACAGGAGATTAGAAATGGTGATATTACTCGTGATGAAGCCGTTGCACTTATTCGGCGGTTTGATGGAGAGTTTCCGCAGCAATATTTAGATAATTGTCTTAACTATATGAATATCAGTGAGCAAACGTTTCACGATGTTATCGAAAAAAACAGAACGCCACATTTATGGTTAAAAGAACATGGTCAATGGAAATTACGTCAACCTATTAGTTAATGTGAGTTGATAGGTTAATCATCCGTTTTATTAATATTATTGAGCAATATAAAAGAGTATAGGAATCGATATGGAAACAGGATTAAAAGTAAGTGAATTACTTGAGCAAGTGAAGCACTTCGATGAAGCTGGTAATTTTCTTGAATTATTAGATGTAGTTAACGTCTTGATATTAAAAGATCCGTTCAATAGTGAGTATTTACTATACAAACTGAAGGCATTGCAAAGCTTAGGTAAGGTCACTTCTAATATTAAATTATTAGAACATTATGCTAATATGCGCAGTACAGATGCCACCGGTTTTATATTGTTATATCAAGCTTATTTAGAAAGAAAAGATACCGCCGGTGCACTGATTGCTTTAGCGTACGCTTTGAGTGTTGACCCTGATGATGAAGAATGTATGACATTGTTATTAGGCTTGTTAAAAGAAGTAGATCCTAAGTATAAACGTGTAAAAATTAATGTATTAACTCTCAATCGTATTGGTCATTTATCAAGTGAAATAGAACCTTTAATGAGACTGGTTAACGGGGAAGGGCAGGAAGACTGTTTGTACCTTTTTCTAAGTAAAACCACAGATTCGTGCAATTCTTATTTATTTTCCCTATTAAAAAATATGGCACATGTAGTGGTTTCTCCATTTTGGTATGAATTATATTTATCACGACCGACACTACTTGATGATTTCTTTTTTGCTGATTTTCCTTACGACCTAAATAGTGTTTTAAGAGGGGCAAATAACAGTGATATCAATACTCAAGGATTTAGAAACCTCGTAAACATTTATCAAAACTACCCAAAGTGCACCGAAATTCCTCCTAGTGATGTAAATAAAGCGTGGCAAATACTATCGACAAAAGGGATCAATATAACTGATAAGTTAGTGTGTTTACACATAAGAGATAGCGCTTATTTATCGAGCTTAAGTCCTCAGTACGACTTTTCTTATCATGACTTTAGAGATGCAAGAATCGAAAGTTATCAAAAAGCTATAGAATTCCTCATAGCTAAGGGATATAAAGTTGTCCGTATTGGCG
>ENA-ORXI01001390-ORXI01001390.1-sediment-metagenome-genome-assembly--contig:-NODE-1390-length-18749-cov-5.417095_pt1 | contig 18749 bp, 18 predicted proteins | sample MGYA00237861_ERZ511468 | MGnify/ENA primary metagenome ERZ511468 (study PRJEB26299, sample SAMN06266213) | sediment metagenome | isolation source: Hudson Canyon methane seep mesocosm | place...
CCAACAATCTTAAGACGCACAATACCTCTTATACCGTTCTGACAAAATGGATCATTAAATGAACATTATTTAAACTTATCTCTTCACGAACTATTTAATTGCGTTGCATTCTAAAACAAAACCATCATGAAACTCATGAGAAGGACAGCGACAAGCCCCGCGGTAAACAATCATTGGGTTTTCTTCAGCCGACTCATATAACTGACCACCCAATAATTGTGCATAGTCATTGCACTTAAAATCATTGCTCCGGACAAAAATAGGTTGGGGGTTTACCACAGCTGCAATAGAACCCACACCCTCGACTATACGTGATATATAAAACACCGTAAGACTCTCATAGCCTTTAATACGCTCAGATATTTGTTGACGTAAGTTCTTATCAATACCATTGATACCCAATAATGATTGTGGGTGTATGCCTATAGTGAATCGCCCTGCGTTTATCGATAAAAAATAACCCTGTTTGTAACCAATGAGGCATAAATATACTTGTAACTGTTTAAAAGTTTTCGACTCCTCTGAGATTAAGATGCGTTTCAAGTTGCCCTGCAAAAGAGGTATTAGGTGAATCCTCAGTAGTTGCAGAACGCCTAACAGCCAGTTCCGGGACTATCTATTGCCAGTTCCTTATACGCCTAGGTGATTTCTACGACCCAGGTTGGAGGCATTTCTGCTTGGGTAATCCACTGTCTAATTTTAGAACCGATATCAACCAACAACTCGACATTATCGTTGTCGATACTTTCCAAGGCATTGATTATTCTTTTTTGTGAGATTGTTATCTTAAAAATAAGCCGCAACCGTAGTAGCAAAACCATTAGGAACCCTAACTCCAGATCCAGCAAGTTTCCGATACCTTTCACCCAGTGAAGCATTCTTACCACTCACAAGAAGAACATTATCTATTCCCAATTACGAGAATCTCCGAATGTATCGCAAGCACCGGTTTTTTTAACCATTTGATCCCCTCTTACGAGTAGTAACATAGGGATTATTTCTTTAATTAAATACGCTATCTACATCCGGGGTTTTATCTATAAATTTAATTAAATACAAACGGCCACATAAGGCACAAATCAATACTCTGTATATTCCGGACAACCACATTGCAAATGCCGGTCCCCATATTCATTATTAATTCGTCCCACTGGGGGCCAGTATTTATCTTCATGATAATGAACAGCAGGAAAAAAAGCCTGTTGTTGGGAATAAGGGTAGTGCCAATCTGTTAATAATAAATAAAATGAATGCGGAGCATTATGTAGAACATTGTTAACCCGGCTAACACGTCCCATTTCAATATCTTTAATTTCCTGTCTTATACAAATTAATGCCTGACAAAAGCGATCTATTTCCTCCTTACTTTCACTTTCAGTAGGTTCAATCATCAAGGTTTGAGGGACAGGGAAAGATATTGTTGGAGCATGAAAACCAAAGTCAATTAAACGTTTGGCAATATCTTCAACAGTGACATTACAGCTATTCTTAAATGGCCTACAATCAATAATACATTCATGCGCGACCCAACCATTTTTCCCGGTATAAAGTATTGAGTAGAATGGTTTCAGCCGCTTGGCGATGTAATTAGCATTAAGTATTGCTGTCAGTGTTGCTTTTCTTAAACCAACCGCACCCATCATCGCAATATAGGCCCATGAAATTGTTAATATACTGGCCGACCCCCAAGGGGCGGCAGCTATTGTGCCAATTGTACCTTGTGCATTTTTATAAGGATTAATGCCTTTTATTATAGGGTGGTCAGGTAGGTAAGGGAGCAGATGATTTGCAATACCAATAGGGCCAACACCGGGACCACCGCCACCATGGGGAATACTAAAGGTTTTATGCAAATTAAAATGCGCAACATCGACGCCTATTTTGCCCGGTCGGCTTAATCCCACTAAAGCATTAAAATTAGCCCCATCCAAATAAATCTGACCACCGTGTTGATGAATTATTTCACACATCTCACAGAATGATTCCTCATATACACCATGGGTAGATGGGTAAGTAATCATTAAGACAGCTAAATTTTCAGAATACATTGCTACCTTACAAAGTAAATCCTCCATACTAATATTACCATTGTCATCACAAGATAATACCACCACTTTAAAGCCTGCCATCATTGCACTGGCTGGGTTTGTACCATGAGCTGATGCAGGTATCAAACAAATCTTGCGCCTTCCCTCCCCCTTAACCTGATAATATTTTCGAATCACTAATAAGCCGGTATATTCACCTTGTGACCCCGCATTAGGTTGAAATGAAAAGGCATTAAAACCAGTCAGATCACATAACATGTCATCTAACTCTTCAAATAACTGTTGATAACCCATAGTCTGATAAAGTGGAGCAAACGGATGTAATCCATTAAAATCAGTAGAAGAAATAGCCAACATTTCAGTTGCCGCATTCAGTTTCATCGTGCAAGAACCCAACGGAATCATACTACGGTCTAAGGCGATATCCTTACGGGCCAATCTGCGTAAATAACGCATCATGCCAGTTTCAGAATGGAATTTTTCGAATACAGGGTGTTTTAGTATCGGTTTATGCCGCATCCCATGCTGAGGAATACAATCAACCACTTGCGTATCTAGAATATTAATAACAGGTTGATCGTCTGTCGGTGAAGAAAATATATGCCACACTGTACGAATAATATCTCGATCTGTTGTTTCATCAACTGAAATAGCCAAATGATCCACATCAATCATTCGTAGATTTATTTTTGCCTCCTGAGCTTTGTTGATAATCCCTCTCGCTTTGCCTGGAGTATGAATAACAAAAGTATCAAAAAAATGTTGCGTCAGGATGCTGTAACCCAGTTGCTCAATCCCTTTTGCTAATATTTGGCTATAACGATGGACTCGTCTACTAATGAGAAATAAACCACGTGAACCGTGATAAATAGCATAAAAGCCTGCGATAATCGCCAACAAAACTTGTGACGTACAAATATTGCTAGTCGCTTTGTCACGGCGAATATGTTGTTCTCGGGTCTGTAATGCCATACGTAGGGCTAATTGACCATGACAATCTTTTGAAACACCGATAATTCGGCCTGGTATAGAACGTTTAAAAACATCTTTAGTCGCAAAGAATGCTGCATGCGGCCCCCCATAACCCATCGGCACACCAAATCGCTGTGAGTTACCAACAACAATATCAACATCATAATCAGCCGGTGACTTTATCAAGACCAAGCTGAGTAAGTCAGTAGCAACTGTAACCAGTGCTGACTTTTCATGTGCGCAACACACAAGAGCACTTAGATCATTTATTTCACCTGTAGAAGCTGGGTATTGTACTAATATAGAAAAAAAATCACATTGATCTAATTGTTGAAACGGGTTTCCTATCAGTACATTAAAACCCAAAGATTCTGCTCGGGTTTGCATTACGGCAATAGTTTGCGGGTAGCAATTTTCATCAATAAAAACAATGTCAGATTTATTTTTTGATAACCGGCGGGCCATTGCCATCGCTTCGGCCGCAGCAGTTGCTTCATCAAGTAAAGAGGCATTGGCCAAATCCATCCCTGTTAAGTCACTCACCATTTGCTGAAAAATCAATAGAGCTTCCAATCGTCCCTGACTAACTTCAGCCTGATAGGGAGTGTAAGCAGTATACCAGCTTGGGTTTTCCAGAACATTTCGTCTAATGACGGCCGGCATAATGGTATCGTAATAGCCCATGCCGATGAGTGATATAAAGACTTTGTTCCGCTTACCCATCTTGCATAAATGCTTGATGACAGCAGTTTCACTAATAGTGTCGGTCAACTTCAATGGCTCATGATTCAAAATGTTACTGGGAAGAACCACATCAATTAAATCTTCCAATTTTTCCAAATCCAATTCGGCCAACATTGCACTTATTTGTTGTTGATTATTACCAATGTGCCGGTGAATAAAATCACCTCGCATTTCCAGATCATTTAAGGCAAGTTTCGATGCTAACATCAGTTCCGCCGGTGGTATCGAGGATTAACAAAAGGAAGGGGCGTTACCTGCATAGCAATTGTCTTATTTCTGACATAGGCATACAAGCTGGCATCTGAACATTGGCTATCAATCAATGCCATAGCAATCGGTTTATTTAATGAGGGTGAAAAACGACCACTGCTAATCATTCCCACATTGCGGTGATTTGAATCGTGTATAGCTTGATGTTCCCGAACCGGAATTCTTCCTTCCACTACAAGCCCGATCCTTTTAGTAACCGCCCCTCGTTGCAATTGTTCCCGAATTATTTTTTCACCCGGGAAATGTCGCTTGTTTTTATCAATAAGCCAATGCAAACTTGCTTCAACTGGCGTAATAGTGTCCGTAAGTTCATTACCATAAAGACAAAATCCTGATTCCAGTCGTAAAGTATCTCTGGCCCCTAACCCCATAGGTTTGACCTGTTGAAACGATAAAAGTAACTCCGCCATTTCTCGTGCATAATGATTAGCTACTGAAATTTCAAAACCATCTTCACCGGTATACCCGCTCCGGCTAATGATACATTTAATACCCTTAACTTTTGTTTTCACCGTTTGCATATAATATAATTGACAGGCCTGCTCTGATAATTGCGCCATAACGATCTTAGCCATTGGACCTTGCAAAGCAAATAAGGCTTGATCTGACAATACCTGCACATTCAATCTGCTTTTTAAATAAGCAAAGTCTTTTTCTTTACAGTTGCCATTGACAACAATCATCAAATCATTATCCAGTCGTGAAATCATAAGGTCATCAATAATCCCGCCTGAGGCATTGGTCAGTACGCTATAGCATTGATGACCCTTGGCAAGATTATTTAATGCGCTCGGAATTAACAAGTCTAGCTTTTTCATAATATTAAGGCCTCGAAGTAAACACTGACCCATATGAGATATATCAAAGAAACCAACTTGAGAGCGACAATGCAAATGTTCCTTAATAATACCCGTGGGGTATCGAACTGGCATTTGATAACCGGCATAAGTCACCATCTTTGCATTTAATGACCGGTGAAGATCATATAAAGGTATTTGTTTCAACTCAGAGACCAGATAGATTTATTTCTACTCGTTTGATGTGAAAGTTAATCTCGGAATCCTACCTAAAACCGTGATAACGGTTGAAAGGATAATGCGCAAGTTCTAGGTTCATAATATGACTACTTGACTCCCTTTATGAGGCAACCCCTTTTCATATATGAATCAGTAAGTTCACCCTTTGACTTAAAAATCAATCCTATGTCGTTATTGCCCGCCAAATACAGTAATACTCATTCCCCTCAAAGCAAAAGTCCTCCTTTGGATAAGCCGAAATTGTAATCACCCACTCCTTTCAAATAAAATCTACAAAATTGTAAAATATTTACTTACAGGTCTGTTTTGTATGTGCTTCACAGATCAAGTATTTTAGACGATGTATTTCTGCCAATAACGCTATATCAAATTTCTCAGAAATCATTGCATTAGTACTTAATTTGACTTGAAATTCTTCAAGAACATGTAGTGCTTGAGGCAAATGATTAGTCTTATGTTCATGTAAATAGTCTTCTAGATAATGTTGTGTAACAAAGTCTTTTATATCAAGTTTTTCAAGCCTCATATCAGCACCTCTTAGTAAATACACAGCACGTATGCTTTTTATTAGAAATGAATTGGTTTATTAATTACAATGATTGGACATAATAAGTTAGTAACGCTACGCTACCCAGTAATAATGGAATTAATACAATTGTTATAATGAACCAGTAAAATCTATCCATACCCCTCTCCTTACTATCTAGAGGTTTTATTAAAACGCAAAGTTCCGTAAATTTACCTTTTTACTTTGTTATCTATTTCAGTTAAGACACTACTCACATGCTGACGCTAGTTTCTGTCAACGACACTGTGCACTATTACCGTAACTCTAGAAAAGTACAGCAACACTTTTTTCAATCTCATCTTGCTTAAATCTACGTCTCTTCATATTTATGTAATATTTGTGTTTTTTTTGGGTCTAGAAGTTAACGGTGGTGATGAGTCTATTTATGTTTGATAACAATACTTTGATAATAGAACCCAGAGAAAAGACCGGCTCAATATAGGTAGCAAACGTAAAGTATTCTGAGCGAATGGTGTTCTCTTAGCCATAGTCTCCGCCTGAATGAGAGAGGGTATGCGTAACTGGCACGATAATGATTGCTAGGGAGAATTATAATGTTTACACCAGAAGTCATGAAAAAACTCATGCTTGATCAAGAAGTCATGGAAAAACAATTGGCTCATGCGATTCAAAGATATGGCCTCCAAAGCCGCGTGGTTAAAATGTGGCAAGAACAATTAGAGATCTTAAATAAGTCATCAAAAAAGATGTCGTAAACCTTAATAAGCTTTATGTATTAAATCGTCTATAAAATAAGAAGAAAATAAATACTCATTCCATAAAATTCACACAGTATTGTGTTCATATAGCTATAAATAATGTGCGGGTTAATTGGGTAAATATAGTTAATGAGTGCCCATCTATGTATCCCTAAATCTACATAATTTTTTATATGGTTTTTTTGTGCTCCAGAATTTTCGACTTTTTATCATTCGGGTAATTATGCAATTTAGGATCAATCTTCATAGAAAATTCAGTGAAAATGTTAAGGTGTCCAAAAAGATTACCCATAGTAAGCGGGGCATGCATGAGGAAGCGCGTCCTAATAAATGCCACAATCAAAAACCCGACTATAGGTATTTCAAAAATGAGATGGCCTGTATTCAAATTTAAATAGCCATCGATCCAAAACCCGAACAATAAAACAAAAACAAATGACCCTGTGGCCACAATAGTCCAGATAAAGGTATTTATTTTCGAACCTAAATGATTACCTGCCGTATAGGTCCATAGTGCGACATAACATATCACTAGCATACCAAATATGAGCCATAATCCACCGGGAATCATAATAACGCCTCCTTAAGCGCACATTGCAAAATGGTGTTACCACCATAATAATTATGACCCATAGTTTAAAAGCCTAGTTCATTATTTTTTCTTGCTAGGTGATAAAAACTACCGCATACATTGCCCGAGAGTGCAACCGCAATATGCCTTCATCAATGCTGACTAGGGGGTGTTGCATAAATAAGTTCAGAGCAAAAATAACATAACAATTTTTAGACTGAGGAACACTAATCAGTTTTATGAAAACTAACCATAAATAACATACAAAAGAGACTTTATTAATTTGAAATATTAACTAGGACGTATCCTGAAAATTACAGTTTACGTCCTTTCTTTAATTTTCCCACAATCATCGCAACATCAGATCAAGTTGATCAACAATTTCAATCCAATCAGCATCTTCCTCTTTTGCTTGTTTTAAAAAAGACGATTGTGAAAAACTCCAAAAATCAGCATTATGCAACTCTGTATTATCTGGCAATGGTTTATGACTCTTAATGAAATCATTAATTGCTGCCTCTGTGCTTTCTAAGCCTAACTGGTCAAAAAGAGAATTTAGAAGATGAATGGGAGGTTCCAATTTTCTCACCTAAGTGTTTTTTCAAAAAAGAGCATTGATTTCATAGCTAACCCTTGGTCGTTTCCCTGACCAGACACTATCATTCCATTGCAATTTTCCCTTCAATACAATGATTAAGACCTATAGAAGTAGCTTCAATTGTCATTTTGACATCAAAAATTTCATTACCTTTCAACTGTCCTGATTCAATAGCCCTCATGACAAGGTGCTCAATTTCACGCTGAGAAGTAACCCCCACTTTTTTCAGGAATTTTCTGATTTCCATATTAAACTTATCTTCATTCATTTTTAACTCCTATACGCTTGACTAGTAAACTATGAGAATACGTAATCAATACCGACACAATAGTCCTAAAACTATATCAATCATATTTGATGTATTTAAATCTGGAATCCTCAGGAGTACCTTCCAAAGCCCCATCATCCAACCCCGGCTGCCACATAATAACCTCTTCAATTTTATGTGCCAGTTCAAAATCTTTATTAGTGATACCTTTGGCTGCATGATTGGTCAATTTTACGATCACAAAAGCATATGAAACCGTTAAATCAGGGTGATGAAAAGCGGCTTCCGCCAAGTGACCGACAGTATTCACAACCATTAGTGTACCCTTCCACCCACTGGTTTTATATTTACGGCGAATCCAACCCTGTTCCAAATACCATGAGGGTAATTCGTCTTGCAAACGTGCTTTAACTTCCGACTCATCATAAGTTTCTTCGTGCCTACGTTCTCTCAAACTCAAACTCATATCCATACCTCTTTATAATTAACAACCATAACTAGGATTTTCGCTGTAACATGCTATAAAGTTAATAGTCATGTTTAAAGACACACTCACTTTAAAGAGCACACCCTATGCTCTAAAACTGAATATATCCGTTTATGACCTAATCAGCGGATATCTTGTAGCTGACTCGACCATCCTCAAGAAAGCTTATGCGCTGGCTCTCCAACCCACTTGCGAGTCTTAGATTCACAAATTGGGAAACAGTTCATTCAGGCCTAGACTCAGGTGGCGGATCTAGTGATATTGAGAAGTGTCATTGATTTTATGTATCCATATCGTCTCAATAATACACGTTTAAAACCAGAACAGAATGCTCCTATAATCATGCTGATTCCAACTGTGATATAAAACTAAAAACTAATGTCTTTCCTGATAAAAATTCAAATTGCGTAATAACGATGGCGGTAATACGGGTAGTTGCGAGCGTGGAATTAAGTAGGTAGATAAATTAAATAAATCAGAGAATATTCGTTTACCACTAATAGATGATTCTAAGTATTCATGACCGCTAGAACCCCCCGTCCCAATTTTTCCACCTAACATACGCTGAGCCATCAATGCATGATTACTGCGCCAATTAGTTAATTGTGCATCGATATCCATTAATCGCGTCAACACCCTAAAAGGAAGTTGTAGCATAGGCTCGTCACGGTAGAGTTGAATAAAAAGAGCCGCCAACGTAGCAGCATGATTCAATTGGAACTTGCCCTCTTCTTTATAACTTGTATAAAGAGATTCATCAAATAAACAGGAAAAACCTTGCCTAGTTAATTGTAACCGAGCCAATTGCTGCCTTTTTTTATCGGCAGTTAATACGGGATTATTTTCAATTATTTTTGCATCATCATTGAGCATTTGTTCAACCGCTCTACGATAGCTGCTCCAGAAGCTAAAATCATTAAATTCCAAAAAAGGCGTCCGACTCAGCCAGGCGTCTAGGAACTCAAATAACGACTGTTGATCCGCAATTTTTTCTAAATAAATAATATCTTCATTACTGAAAGGCCCATAGCTACAGTTACTCAAATGATGGGATAAGCCAAGACGCAATTCAATTTCACGAAATTGTCTACTTTGAAACCCGGAAGCTGGAATCAGATAGTTACGAAAATCCAGAAAATCCAACGGTGTCATAGTTTCTAAAATACCGATCTGTTGGTTAATAACATTCTGTATGCGAATGATACGTCCAAGGCGGGATGAAATATTGTGTAATTTTTTTTCACTCAATGGAATAGCAGAAAAAAGTTCCAACACGGAAAGTAGTTCATGGAGAATTTGTTTAAACCATAATTCGTAAGTTTGATGGGTGATAATAAATAACATTTCATCATGTGCAACCTGACCATATTTTTCGCTTTCAAAGGACTGCGAACTCAATAATGTGTCCAGATTTAAGTAGTCATTGTAATTAAGCGCTTTAAACTGATTAACCATGGCTCACATAACTCCTGAATCTATTGAACGATCGGGAACAAATAAGACACAATACCCATTATAAAAATTCATTTTATAATGACTTATTACGATAGAGGTGTGAGTGAATCTGACAAGTTTACTCACTAAAAATCTGCGTAGTTCAGCACTAAATATGCTTAAAAAATACCCTCATTACAGGCATTAGCGTAAGACTTATACTTGAGTCAGCACCCATTCAGCTCCAAATTTCAGCAAGTTTATCGACCGCCGTTATCAATTCATCCTGTGTATTGAGAATATCTGGGCAGAGGCGTAGTAATCCTTCACGGGCATCGCAGATAACACCAGCACTAATCAGACTCTTGGCTATGAATTCCGATTGTGGATGCGGAATGGCAATAAAAGCCCCCCGTTCTTCGCTCTGACCCAAAAAAGGTATACCCTGTTTTTGCAAAAGACTTTCAATGGCTTTCTGCTGCTTCACAGAATAACAACGCAAACGATCTACTCCAATAGCCAAAGTAAACATCAGTCCTGCACGTGCCTGATAAAAAGGGAGTATAGCGGGAGTCGATTCAAAAAAACGATTTCCTCCGAGGGACAATTGAGGCGATTCAGAACGAACAAAGTCAAAGGGTTGCGTTTGAGCAAACCAACCGGTGTCCAGTGTTTCAAGCATATCACCCAAATACCGTGGATGTAGGTAAAGCCAACTTGCACCCGGTCCACCACGTAGATATTTATAGCTTCCACCAATTGCAAAATCGATATCCATCTCCATAACATCAAGGGGAATGACTCCAGCAACATGATAGAGGTCAAGCAACACTCGCACCCCGTGATCATGAGCCACCTTAATCAAATCCGGTAATGCAGACAATAATTGTCCGGTTGTAAACATGACCATCGAGAGGACTAGTAATTCAGGTTTCTCTTGAATTGCACCGTAGAAGTCTTCACTTTGATAAAAATGATCCTTTTTAGGTATAACGCGCTTTAATTGGATGCGATGGTGACAAGCATAGACCTTAAGAATATGATCAATAGAATTGAATTCGTCTCCGCTAGTCAGGACTCGAAAAGGACTATCATAACTGTTAAGGATAGTACGTAAGCCTTGTCCAGCACTTGCTCGGGGTGCGATGCAGTCCGTTCTAGGTGCATTAATTAATGTTGCCACCCGTTGGCGAAAAGATGTTATTTCGTTAAACCAATTATCCCAGGCATTCTCCACATTCGTATACCAAACACCTAATCCTTCCTGAAGATCACCTGCGGTCTGATCCAGCGCCCGACCCAATGAATGATTAGCCAAATAAATCTTATCTTGAGAATTTTTCAAAGACCGCGAAAATAACGGGCGTAGATGCTGATGTATTTGTTGTTCGTCCAAAGCCTTGGTCCCTAACGCAAAGGCAACCTCGTCAATGGAATGAGTATCTGTGTGATTTAAATTCATACCTGAAACCCAACGATTTGTTCAAGTTCTATTATTACTCCCAACCAGAAAAACAACGGGTATTACCAAACCAAAGTCTGCGCCAGAATTCTCTAACTTTCGATAGCAACTCAACTTATCTCAACGTCTAGAACAATCCACTCAAGATCAACTATAAACGTTCTACTGAGAAAAACCACTATCTAACTAGATTCCCCATAAGCCCGTATAATATTTCACCTTAACAACGCCTACGGTGATCGTTGATTCTGCAATTATCGGAATCAAAACAATAACTCCAGTCTGCTTAGTGAACAAATAAAAATACCGATGATTTATCCGCTCTATGCCTCCGGTATGACTCAATCCAGCTTCTCTACTAACCATCAAGTTCTGTACTGTGACAACGCTTCAAACTATTGTGTTCAAATACCGACAAATAAATAATCAAATCACACTTACTTAATTCGTTAACCGCTCAGGAAACTAACAGAAATATCACTATCAATCATAGTCCTATAAAGATGCTGGTCTTTATTAACTTTTAGGTTAAAAATTATTAGACGATATGAAAACGTTCACTAAACTACAAACAAATCCATAAATTTATCTACCCGTATGTTTTCAAGCGCCCCCTGATCAGCAAATAACTGGTGAATTTCAGTACAATTTTTCTCAGCTATTCTTGTTGCCAAATTATCCACAAACTTTTGTTTAAGAAAAGGGATTGCTTCCTCTCGTCGTCGTTTGTGACCGAGAGGATATTCCACGACAATCTCAAGCGTATGACTCCCATCATTAAAAAATACCTGTAATGCATTAGCAATTGAGCGTTTGTTTGGGTCTACATAATCCAAGCTAAACTTTTTGTTTTCCAAAACCACCATCTTCTTCCTCAATGCGGTAATCCGGGGATCACTCGCCATTGGGTATTGATAATGGTCAGCGTTGAGACTGCCAACAAGCAATGCAACGGCAACCATATATTGCAGACAATGATCCCTATCTGCGGGATGATTTAACACCCCAACTTTATCTATAATTTTCTGTCCCGAGCGTTGTGTTTGAATGACCACTTTATCAATCTCCTCTAACCGAGAAAGTACTTGGGGGTGTAATTGTATCGCCGCTTCTATCGCAGTTTGCCCATGAAACTCAGCAGGAAAAGAGATCTTAAACAAAATATTCTCTACAACATAACTGCTAAATTCTTGTTTTAATTCAAAGCACTCCCCCTTAAACAACACGTCATAAAAACCCCATTTTTTTGCCGTCAGCACCGATGGATAACCCATTTCCCCCTTTATAGCGAGTAAAGCCAGCCGTACTCCACGGCTAGTCGCATCACCCGCTGCCCAACTTTTACGTGACCCCGTATTGGGATAATGCCGATAACTACGTAATGCGGCCCCGTCAATCCAAGCATTACTCAGTGCACTAATGATATGTTCTCGACCACCTCCCAGCATAGCCGTTACCACTGCAGTACTAGCAACACGTACTAACAAAACATGGTCTAACCCCACACTATTAAAACTATTTTCCAAAGCGATGATTCCTTGAATTTCATACGCTTTGATCAATGCTGTAATCACATCGCCTATCTGCAATGCGGGGTAACCTTGTTGCAGATTTTGACGACTCAAATAATCTGCTATTGCCAATATAGCGCCCAAATTATCTGAAGGATGGCCCCATTCTGCAGCCAACCAAGTATCATTAAAATCTAACCACCGTATCATTGCACCGATATTAAAAGCGGCCTGGACCGGGTCAAGTTGATAGTCGGTACCTGGAACACGTGCGCCAGCCTTTAACGTCGCTCCGGGTACAATGGGGCCTAATAACTTGTTACAAGACGGATATGATAAGGCTAATATCGCACAGCCTAAAGCATCCATTAAACAATAACGTGCCATTTCCCTAGCGACACTATTATCTGCTTTATATTCAATAATATAATCTGCAATTTTGATCAGTATAGGATCTGGAAGTTGTTGACCACAAAATGGTAAAGCCGTTTTGACCATCATACTAAACAGAATTGTTAATGGCGTTGTTCAACAACTTTATAGCGTCTGGGTGCAGAGCCAATATAATCAGCACTGGGCCTAATCAGACTATTTGTTTTACGTTGTTCAAAAATATGTCCTGCCCAACCCGCCATACGTGAACACACAAATATCGGAGTAAACAAACAACGCGGTATTCCTAAAAAGTGAAATGTCGATGCACTGAAAAAATCAAGATTGGCACATATTTTTTTTTCTTCCCACATAAGCTTTTCAATGGCTACAGAAATAGCAAAAATATGCTCATCATTAGCACGTTCGGAAAGTTTCCTAGACCATTGTTTGATGACAGCATGACGTGGATCCGAATCTTTATAGATAGCATGACCAAATCCCATGACTTTTTCTTGATGGAGTAACATATCCTTGACCCCCACGACAGCTTGCTCAGGCGTTTGGTAACGACTAATTAATTCCATTGCCGCTTCATTAGCACCACCGTGTAGTGGTCCACTCAAACTGCCGATAGCTGCACACACAGCAGAATAATAATCTGATAAGGTTGATGCACAAACCCGTGCAGCAAATGTTGAGGCATTAAATTCATGTTCAGCATAAAGTATCAGCGAAACATCCATAGCTCTTTGCGCTAAGCTATCGGCTGGTCGATCATGGAGACAATGTAGAATATGCCCGGCAACAGAGGCATCGTCAGTTTCCGTTTCAATGCAAACACCGTCATGACTGTAGCGATACCAATAGCACATCATCACGGGTAGTAGCGCTAATAACCGTTGGGCAATAACAAATTGGTCACTAAAACTTTGCTCAGGCTCCAGTGTTCCCAACATTGAACAACCCGTACGTAACACATCCATGGGCGCTGTTGATGACGGCATTTTCTCCAGTACTTCTTTGAGTCTTTTCGGTAATCTACGTAAGCTTTTTAATGTGCTGGTAAAATCCTGCAACTGCCGAGCATTTGGTAGTTCTCCATGTGTTAACAAGTAAGCCACCTCTTCATATGTGGCTAGTTCAGCTAATTCAACGATATCATAACCACAATAAAATAAACTAGCGTCATTCCCTACGCTAGACAAGGCCGTTTGCCCAACAGTCTCCCCACGTAATCCGCCTTTTTTAGGGTTAGACGTCAAAATAGATTTATCCTTTGCTAGCCAATCATCCAATTGTAACTCATAAGAATGATAGTCCAAAATATCGTAAAGTTGTTCCCGGGTCTGCATGTGTTCAAGCATTGCTTGTTGACTACCATGCTCACGAATACTCTGATAAACAGCCATCGCTGCATAGTTCATGGCTCTGAATGCTGATAAAGGATAAAGTACTATTCTGATGCCAACATCATGTAGTTGGTTGGCACTAAACAGGGGTGTTTTACCAAATTCAGTAATATTTGCCAACACCGGCACATGAACCGCCTTAACAAAGTGCTGATAATCTGTCAGAGTCGTCAAAGACTCAACAAAGATCATATCCGCACCGACCTCAATATAGCTATTCGCACGATCTATTGCGGCATTTAAGCCTAGTTCAGAAGCGGCATCGGTACGAGCCATTATTACAAAGTGTGAATCTGTTTTAGCAGTTACAGCTGATTGAATACGTTCTACCATTGTCGTCGTTGACACTAAAACTTTGTTTGCTTGATGACCACAACGTTTAGCCTGAATTTGGTCTTCTAGATGCATGCCTGCTGCACCGGCTTTAGTTAACTGTTTGACCGCTCGGGCTATATTAAAAGGATTTCCCCAGCCGGTATCAGCATCGACCAGTAACGGTAAAGTACTTGCTTCTGTAATACGCTTAACTTCTTCAACAACATCATTCAGAGTCGTCATACCAAGATCAGGCAACCCAAAACAGGCATTAGCAACACCTGCTCCTGATAGATAAATAGCTTGAAATCCAACCCGCTCAGCAAGTAATGCACAATAAGCATTCACTGTCCCTACAAGTTGTAATGGGCGCACTTCATCAACTAAGATTCTTAACCGAAATCCAGCAGACTGGGGGATTTCGGCATTGATTTTAGGCTTTAATTCAGTAGCTAATAACAAATTTTGTTTTTTGTTCATCCAAACCATCCTCAACTTCTGCAACACCTTTAGTATTCCATTGCTGTGGAAAAAACCTTAACCCAATTATTGTTAGTTTAAGGCTTAGACCCAAGCAAATTGGGGGAAGTTTCAATCAGCATAGTTGTTATTTTTTCTAGGAAAAATTATCCAGAACCGAGAAATTTAAGACTAGAGTCTGACATTGAAATTGACTTTTACAACACGTCTCGTCTTTGTAATTATGATACTAAGATAATTCAACGACATACTATTGCTTCCTTATTTATCGCCAGTTTGAATTTAACTACTTATTCAAGGTCGAATTTAAGTATAAGCACAGATAGGTTAATAGCATGTCTAAACAACCTTGTTTGTTAGAAATTAGCACTTACGGCATTGCTACATTGACTTTGAATAGACCCAAAGTTAATAATGCTTTGGATGAAGCGACTGTTAACCTACTCATTGATTACCTATATGAACTGGAAGGCAATCCTTCTGTACGCATCGTAGTACTTAAATCAATAGGCAAAGTTTTTTGTGCCGGCGCTGATCTTAACTGGGTATCCAGCAATGAAATGAGTGCCACTACAAGTACCGACACTATGAGTCTGAAACTTGCGCAACTTATGCAGGTTTTACACAACCATATTAAGCCGACTATTATTTTAATAACCGGCGCTACTTATGGTGGGGGTATTGGCTTGGTTGCCTGTTGTGATATTGCCATAGCCACCCAAAATGCAATTTTTTGTTTTTCAGAAGTACGTTTAGGTCTGGTTCCGGCAATCATCAGTCCTTATATAGTTAAGGCTCTCGGAAAACGTATAGCTCTACGCTATTTCTTAACTGCCGAAAATTTTGATGCCCAAGAGGCCTGGCGTATCGGCTTAGTACATCATGTCATTAGCGAAAACAAACTAGGAGACGATTTAAACAAAATAACCGATGCCTTACTTGCCGCAAGTCCAAATGCACTCGCTAAAACCAAAAAGCTAGTCACTGAAGTATCAACACGGCCTCTTGATGATACGCTTATCCGGAGAACATCACAGTTGATCACTGAAATACGTAATACATCAGAAGCCAAAGAAGGTATCTCAGCCTTTCTACAAAAACGTAAAGCCAGTTGGGTTAAAAAATCTCCATGACTGTCTTGGCAGAAAAATTTAATGAAAAAAAACACTCTGGTTGCGTTACTAGACTAGTCCCTAACTGGTAAAAAAACAATGAATGAGGATTAAATATGAACCCGCTTGTAAAGCTTATTTAGTAGAAATTGTTAGACTATGGAACTTCCGAGTCAAGTTAAGCTTGTAGAAGTCGGTCCTCGCGATGGATTGCAAAATCAACCCGTCACGGTTTCTATTACGCATAGGGTTGAGCTCATTGAAAGGCTAGCCCAGTGTGGTTTTACCGCAATCGAAACAGGCAGTTTGGTATCACCGCAACGAATTCCGCAAATGGCAAACAGTGATATTGTCTATCAACAAGTTCATCAACAGCCAAAGGCTGAATATATTATGTTGGTTGCTAATCAACAAGGCTTAGCCAAAGCCATTTCTTGTCAAGCGAAAACTATTGCAGTGTTTTGCGCAACAACAGATGCTTTCTCATTAAATAATATTAATTGCCCCATTGATGTGAGCATGGCATCCATCCAAGCTATTGTTAATCAGGCAAAAGAAAAAAACATGGCCGTCAGAGGTTACATTTCATGTGTACTAGGTTGCCCTTTTCAAGGTGTTGTTCAAATAGATAAAGTCTGTGAACTGGCAGCCAAATTATATGAATATGGCTGCTATGAGATCTCGTTAGGCGATACAATTGGTGTGGGTACTCCTCGTCAAGTAATAGAGCTTCTCTCTGCCGTTAAAAAAGTCATTCCGACTGATACTATTGCCGTACATTTCCATGACACCTATGGCCAGGCATTAGCCAATATTTTCGCCGCGTTACAAACAGGCATCCATATCATTGACAGCTCAGTTAGTGGGTTAGGAGGCTGTCCTTTTGCTCCCGGTGCTTCGGGTAATATTTCCAGTGAGGACCTGGTTTATATGCTTAATGGTTTAAGTATAAAAACAGGTGTTAATCTTGAGGAATTAATAGCTACAAGTTGGTTTATTGCTGACCTACTGGATCGTCCACCTACCGCCAAAGTTACCTTGGCAAATGCCGCTAAACATTAATAATAAATAGTGAACGAATTAGAATTAACAATATCAAATCATCACATAGGTAATAATCGTAGGCATAAAAAATGTACACAAGATCACCGTATATGGCCTAAGCATGAATTATCAAAGTGCTTTTACTCGTTTTCCTAAAAGTGATGGCAAAGGCGTATTAATTGACCCCCGCATTGCTTACAGTTGCACTACTATCAGTGACAACCATCTATACCAAATAAGTTACTCTCTCTACTCTATCGTCAAAGTTATCGATTTGACCAATATTATTTATGAAACCACTAGGGCCATAAATCAAATCGCAGCCTCAATTTACACTTCACAATTGAAAATTTCGATACTAACAAACGTACTGAGAAAACTCAGTCTTAAATAAAAACAATGTGTTTTGCATATATAAAACGGCGCATCATTTAGTGGGAAGTGTATCGTGAACGAAACAGTCAAAGCATCAAGAAAACAACCACACACTCCCTTCTCGCCTACATATAAATCCTGCCATAGTGTTGCCGAATTCAATATTCAACACCATAAAATGCTTGATTACGAGGGTAACCTTTTGGTTACAAAAATTCCTGAAATTGCCAATAATCAACAACAACTCATAAAACTTTATCAAGCCATGGTGAGTACCCGTTTATTTGATAAAAAAGCAATCTTACTACAACGACGGGGACAACTAGGCACTTACGCCTCTTCACTGGGACAGGAAGCGATAGGTGCCACAATTGGCTGTCTTATGCATGATGATGACGTTCTATTTAACTATTACCGTGAATACGCAGCACAATTCATGCGCGGTGTTAAAATGAGTGAAATCTTATTATATTGGGGTGGCAATGAACAAGGCATGAACTTTCAAAAAGCACGCCATGACTTCCCTATTTGTGTTCCGATTGCCAGCCAAGCACCCCAAGCTGTGGGTGCGGCTTACGCCATGCAATTGCGTGGACAACAACGAGTCGCTGTTTGTGTTCTCGGTGATGGAGCAACCTCAAAAGGTGATTTTTATGAAGCTATCAATGCTGCGGGCACATGGAATTTACCTATTGTCTTTGTTATCAACAATAATCGTTGGGCCATTTCTCTACCACAAGATAAACAAACCCATGCACAGACGCTAGCACAAAAAGCAATCGCTGCAGGAATTGCGGGAGAACAAGTTGATGGCAATGATGTTATTGCCTTATATTGCCGTCTCAAAAAAGCCATAGAGAAAGCCCGTAGTGCCGCCGGAGCAACCATTATCGAAGCACTTACTTATCGACTCTGCGATCATACTACAGCCGACGATGCCAGCCATTATC
>ENA-ORXI01001393-ORXI01001393.1-sediment-metagenome-genome-assembly--contig:-NODE-1393-length-18730-cov-12.585643_pt1 | contig 18730 bp, 16 predicted proteins | sample MGYA00237861_ERZ511468 | MGnify/ENA primary metagenome ERZ511468 (study PRJEB26299, sample SAMN06266213) | sediment metagenome | isolation source: Hudson Canyon methane seep mesocosm | place...
CATTCCTGCATTGTTCGTTATCAGCAGCCAATACTGTCTATGGAAATTGGCTGAAGATTATGGGTAATCAGGTATTGGTTTCAGTGCTTAAGCGGCTTTTTTTACCGCTTTTTTAGCAATCTTTTTAGCTGATTTTTTGTTGCTTGCCTGTTTCTTTAAAACGGCTTTAGTTGCTTTTTTAATCACGGCACTGGCATTTTTCTTGGCAATAACTTTTTTAGCAACCGCTTTTTTTGTTACTTTTTTAGCGACTTTTAGAGCTACTTTTTTCTTTACAACTTTAGACATGATTTTTCCTTGAATGAAATATATGAATAACTTACTAATAGTAATAAGTTATAGTGATAGTAGTATTGTTATTTAGGTGTGTCAATAAAAGTGGTTATGAGTTTTATTGAGTTTAAAAAGCTATTGCTAGATGCAGAAATTAGTTTACTCAAGTTCAGCCAGTTGATAACAGTGAGCGATAAAAATTTACAGTCATATAAGAAAAAAGACCAAGAGCCAAAGACCATTGCGGTCATCGCCCAGTGCTTTGCCGAAATGAATAAGTTGGGTGTGGATTATCGTCAGCTTATTGAAAGCTAAAATCAAAAAAGGTGCAGGTTTTACTAGCAAAGTTAAGGAACAGAGCAAGACTTAAATTAAGTCATTTGTTATTTTCAATGAAGGCCAAAAAATTTAACAGGGAGAGGGATAATGTCTGAATTAGCTAGAGAGCGGATTGATTTTATAGAAACTTTACATCAATTGTTTTTAATCAAGAAAGGTTATGGTGCTTTTGCTTATGTTTCAGTAAAGGATACTCTGATATTGTTTGATCAATATCAGGCTTCAAAAGAATCTGCTGATATCTTTATACAGCAATATATGCGCAAAATATAAATGCTATCCGCTTGATTTTATATTTGAGATGGGTTTAAAAGGTAATACGCAGTCTCGGGAAAAATGGGCGCTAAATTGTTCATTCATCTGTTTCATTGATGAGCTCTTCTTCCTTTTCAACGGACTTGATTAATTTTTGTCCTGGAAATTCATGGCGTATTTTTTCTAAGGTTTTTTCATCCAGATTCATACCTTGCTTAATCAGTGTGGTGCCGTCCTGGTTAATCAAGTCACCTTGCTCAAATACGCCTGGCTGAAGAAAAACAATATTATAAACAGATAAAGTATTGTGTTCTTTGGGTTGCAATAGGACCGGGTTTTTATCCAGCAATTTAACTAAACCTTTAACTATCGCCGGATCAACACTTATTTTAGTATTAATACCATCCATTTGTGCTAAGGCATCATCAGGTGTTAAGCGTTTATCACCATATAGTTTCCCAACTAAAAGTGAGTCATAGGTATCTGCTACGGCTAAAATACGTGAGCTTAAAGGAATGCTTTCAGCTTCAAGTTGATCCGGATAGCCTTCACCATTAAATTTTTCATGGTGATGCCGAATGATGCTGAGTAACTCTTCATCTGAAGTTAGGGTAGCCATCAGTCTTTCGCCTTCGGTGACATGACTGTGGAATTCAGTTATGGCTTTTTCCTGGGTTAAAGTAGCTGCACCTTCAGTAAAATCTATATCCAGACTTAAAAAACCTATATCATGAAGTAGCCCTGCTAAGAATAGTTTTTTAGACAGTTCTTCATGCCCCAGCGTAATTGCGAGTTCAGAGGCATAACAAGCTACTCGCTTGGCATGCAAGGCTAACCTTGGGTCTGTTTTATGCTGAGCAAGCATTAAAATTTCTAAAAATCCATGTTTCATGAGTGACAACCTGTTAGTTTTTAAGTAGATAAAGTAGGCAAAGTATAAATTGTTTAATATTTCCTCTGATCTCATTATAGCGCAAACAAAATTCATCGCTATTTTATAGTCGGGTTGTGGATTATAGCGGGGCTGATCGGGTATTTTTAAGCAAGCTAAGTATAAAATTTGAAGTTGCTATAAGTCAAAATGAAACAGCCTTTTTGCTATATGAAACAAATTAATGACTGTTTTTGATAAATTATTGAGAATTAATTTTGGTTTTTCTATAAAATTAGCAGATTAAAATAAATTTATCCCCCAGGCTTCTATGGATCTAAAATTTCTAGACTTTGAACAACCTATCGCTGAGTTAGAAGCGAAGATTGAAGAACTTCGTAAAGTGGAGTTTGATAATGATATTAATATTTCCGATACGCTAAAACAGCTGGAAGAAAAAAGTGAGTTATTAACAGCTACCATTTTTTCTGATTTGTCTGATTGGCAAATCTCGCAATTATCACGTCATCCAGAGCGTCCTTACACACTGGATTATATTGAACATATGTTCACTGATTTTCATGAGTTGCATGGAGATAGAGCTTATGCCGATGATCCTGCGCTTGTTTGTGGCTTGGCAAAGTTAGAGGGGCAGCCTATTGTTGTCATCGGGCACCAAAAAGGCCGTGACACCAAAGAAAAATTATATCGAAATTTTGGTATGCCACGCCCAGAAGGCTACCGTAAAGCTTTGCGTGTTATGAAAATGGCAGAACGCTTTGGTTTGCCGATTATTTGTTTGATAGACACACCTGGAGCTTATCCAGGTATAGGCGCGGAAGAACGTGGGCAAAGCGAGGCGATTGCTAGAAACCTGTTTGAAATGTCCAGATTAAAAACACCTGTTATTTGTACAGTGATTGGTGAAGGTGGCTCTGGTGGTGCTTTAGCTATTGGTGTGGGTGATAGATTAATTATGCTGGAATACAGTACTTATGCGGTTATATCTCCAGAAGGCTGTGCTTCCATCTTATGGAAAAGTGCAGAAAAATCAAAGTTAGCAGCAGAAGCTATGGGTATTACTTCTGATAGAGTACGTGAACAAGGCTTTTTAGATGAAGTGGTTCGTGAGCCTGTTGGTGGTGGTCATCGCGATTATCAAAAAACAGCATTAAGTTTGCGAGAGGCTTTAATTAGGCATTTAGATGAGCTTAAGCGTGAAAATTTGGATGATATACTAGCTGCACGTTATCAACGGATTATGAGATATGGTTCATTTTCTGAAGATATTGCAAAATAAGGTTGAGATCAATCGTTATTTTAAAAGGCCGGCTTATGTCGGTCTTTTTCGTTTAGCAGGGGTGAGCATGCCCAGCAGAAAAATATCCGCTATTAATCATGCTAGAAATTAATATCATTAGCTCGCTCATTCCAGCAATTAGCAATAACATATTTATTGCCTATAGTGGCGGGGTAGATTCACATGTTTTATTACACTTGGCTGCATTAGATGAGAGCATAAAAGCAAAAATAACCGCTGTCTATGTGCATCATGGCTTACAGGCTGAGGCAGATGCATGGGAAGAACATTGTCGCTCGGTTACCTCGGGATTAGGCGTGCGGTTTAAAAGCATTAAGGTTAATGTGCAAAAAACAGCGGCTCAAAGCCTGGAAGAGTTGGCTAGAGATGCGCGTTATCAGGCATTTGAATCACTAATGAGTGTGGGTGACGTGGTGTTACTGGCGCAACATAGAGAAGATCAGATGGAAACGATGTTGCTACAGCTTTTTAGAGGGGCAGGAGTACAAGGGCTTGCCGCTATGCCCTTAAGTATTTCATTTGGAAAAGGGCTGATGTGCAGGCCTTTTCTTGATCTCTCCAAGCAAGAAATTAATGAATATGCAGCGGATAATCACTTATCCTGGGTTGAAGATCCAAGCAATCAAAGTGATGATTTTGACCGTAATTTTTTACGCAATCAAATCGTGCCACAATTAAAGCAAAAATGGCCAGCTTTAGATAAAACCATCGCTCGATCAGCAAGGCATTGTGGCAATGCTCATCGTTTATCTGAAGATTTAGCCGAACAATTGCTAGCACAAGTATTTAATAAAGAAGACCAAACTCTCAATATAACACAGCTATTGGAACTGGATTGGGTTAGGCAAAGCCTGTTGATTAGGCAATGGTTTAAAATTCAGCATTTGAGAATGCCAGCAGAAAAAACACTTAAGGCTATTTTAAATGAAGTGATCAATGCTAAGCAGTCTGCTAATCCAGAACTGACAGGTAAGGGATATTGCATCAGGCGTTACAGGGATAAATTATTCTGTATAAAATCTGATGATAGCAGTAAACAACAAGGTGAGCAGCGATGGATTCTGGATTCAGAGCAAATAATATTGGCAGATAGGTCGAAATTAGTTATTTCTGAGTCTTCAGCAGGGATAGCGAAAAGGTTATGGGACACTGCCGAAGTAAGGGTCAAATTCCGCCAGGGTGCTGAGAAAATTAGTCTACCAGGTAGAGCAGGTCGACATACATTAAAGAAACTCTACCAAGAAAAAGCGGTCCCACCTTGGCAACGCAGCAAAATTCCTTTGATTTATTTAGATAATAATCTAGCAGCAGTTGCTGATTTATGGATTGCGGCAGATTATTTTAGTCAAAATGAAAGTTGTTACCAGCTTGATTGGTTAAAACCTATAGTAGCTGAAAGCATTTAAAAATAGCAAACAATAGCGCTTATCTCTGCACTCAGTATTGCTTACTGCCATTAATTAAGACAATTATTAGCATAGGATGAGCTGAGGTACGAAGCGCATCTTTCACAATGATGCGCTTCCTGTAGTCAGCACAGATGCTTACGCTTAACTTAATAGTAGTGGAAGGTTTGGGTAGGGGGGAAAGTGAAATCATTGTTGTCATCAAAAAGGTTAATTAATGAGCGAAACAAGTATTTATCAAAATTTACAACAGTTAGGTGGGCAAACAGAACTACCAGAAACACCTGAATCTGCAATATTGGAAAGCGTAGAAAACCCACAGCCAGATGTTGATTATATGGTGCGGTTTGTTTCCCCCGAGTTTACTTCACTCTGTCCATTAACAGGACAACCAGACTTTGCCCATTTAGTCATTGATTACATTCCAGCTGCACGCTTGGTAGAAAGTAAATCATTAAAACTGTTTCTAGGTTCATTTAGAAACCATGGGGCTTTTCATGAAGACTGTACTGTAGGAATAGCTCGTCGATTGTTGAAAGAAATAGAACCTAAATGGCTGCGCATCGGAGGCTATTGGTATCCACGCGGCGGCATACCCATCGATGTGTTTTTTGCCCAAGGTGAAATCCCAAAAGGTGTTTGGGTGCCTGAACAGGGTGTAGCTCCTTATCGGGGGCGGGGTTGAGGGTTTAAATCGTTGTTCTCTCCTGACTGTTGAACAAAAGAAGCGTAAAGCAGAGTATGTGCTAGTATTAAATGATGTTTTTTAGTTGTGAAAGTGTCTGCAAAGAGGTTCTGGTTACGGGAAATCCGCATTTCCAGAACGGTATGGGAGTATTGGTAAGTGATAGTCCTAGCGTGATCTGATGATAGTTAATATAGGCTTAAGTCGATAATATGTCTAAATTTAAGGTCAATCTGAGTGAAACTATTTTTTACTTATCCGATGCTTTCAGCCTTGTCGGTGGTGACTTGGTGGATCATGCCAAGCGTGTGGCATTTATGGCTCTTGAGTGTGCAAAAGAGCTTAACTGGGACGATAAACAAAAAGATCATTTGTTTTTAGCTTCGATTCTTCATGATTGCGGGGTTTCAAAAACAGAGACTTATGAGCGAATTTTAAATTTTGAAGGTGTCAATGCAGGAAATCATTCCGCTAGAGGAGCAGAGTTGTTAAATGCTTCAACTTCTTTAGCCTATTTGTCTGAGTGTGTTTTGCATCACCATGTAGATTGGAATGTACTTAAAGGGATTGATCTATCCGACAAGGTAAAGTTAGCGGCAAATTGCATTAATATGCTGGATACCACTGATTTTTTAACCTTATATTTTCAGCGAGAAAAGTCTAATATTTTGTTACACAGGGATCGGATTAGAAGAAAGGTAGCTGATGGTAATAACAGGGTATTTAATCCTCAGTTAGTTGATGTATTTATGAAGGTTTCGCAACCCGAGGCTTTTTGGTTAGTGCTAGATAAGGGTTTATGTTCCAGTTATACAAAATCCTGGGTGGAGGGTAAGCAACAAAGTAATATCGATTTTGCAGATTTAAAAAGTGTGATATTGCTTTATTCTAATATGGTTGATGCAAAAAGTTTTTATACTAAACAACACTCGGAAGGTGTAGCCAGCCTCTCCAGATGTTTAGGTGAGTTATTTAAATTAAATGAGCACAGCTGTGACAAGCTTGAACTGGCAGGCCTGTTGCATGATTTGGGAAAATTACGCGTTCCTGAATATATTCTGGATAAACCTGACAAGTTGACGGAAGAAGAACTTTTTATTGTGAAACGGCATAGTTTTGATACTTACGATATTATTAAAGATATTAGGGGTTTCGAAGAAATTTCACTCTGGGCTTCTCAGCATCATGAACGTATTGATGGAAGTGGCTATCCCTTTCAATATAAGCATCAGCAATTGTCATTAGAGGCCAGAATCATAGCTGTGGCGGATGTATTTCAAAGTTTTACTCAGGACCGGCCGCATAGAGAAAAATTGTTGCCAGAAGATATTTTGATTATCTTAAAACAAGAGATGAATGGAGGTAAGCTGGATAAGCAATGCGTTCTGATGGTCGAGAAGCATCTTGAAAAATGCTGGAATGCTGTGAATTTATGCTAAAGCAAAATTCACATGGACAGTAAAAAGCTGTCGCTGCGCTATGCCTTTTGCTATTGATGATTTTTGGGGTTCAAGCTGTAGAAAACTCAAAAAACGCCTGAATTTGGTAAAATAGAGCGCCGAACACCAAGCTGTTGCTGATGGTTAACTATATCCCTTACAACTACAACCAAAATGTTATAGTTGTTATTGATTTTCAGGATCAACTGCAAGCTGGAACCTTTGAGCAGGTTTTATATTCCTGCTCACTAAAAAGCTAGACTTCAAATCTAAGGAGGGGCAATGAAAGTAAAAAAACTATTCTTTGCTTATCATCTCAATATTGATTATTTTAATTATGATTTACCTTGTAAAAAAAGATAGACCTTTCTACTTAATAAGTAATTTCCATTTTAATTTGCTAGAAAAGTCAAAGGATGTAGATTCTCCCCCTAAGGTCAATAAGTTTTTAAAATCGATTAGTTAGTCCGCCACTAAAAAAATAGTCATTAATATCTTATAGCCCCACAATCTATTACTTGCTCCCATCCAGTTCTTGTAAAGCCCAGTTAACATGCTCCTTTACAATATCCGAGGAATGAGTTTGTCGTGCTAACAAGGCTTTGCTTGCCTCTGCAGAGGGTTTGCTATTTCCCAGTGCTACAGCAATATTTCTAAGCCAGCGGATATGACCTATGCGTCTAATGGCTGAGCCTTCCATTTTTTTTAGAAATTCATCCTCTGTCCATTTGAATAATTCAGTTAACTGGCTGTTGTTGAGATTATGCCGAGGGTTATAGTCTTTCTCAGTTGTTAGTTTGGCAAAACGGTTCCATGGACAAATTAGCTGGCAATCATCGCAACCATAAATTCTGTTACCAATAGATGAGCGGAACTGTTCTGGAATGGAGCCATGCAATTCTATGGTCAGGTATGAGATGCAACGGCGGGCATCAACCTGATAAGGGGCTACGATAGCCTGGGTGGGACAAATATCTATGCAAGCGATACATTTTCCACAATGGGCTGATGCCGGTTGCTCGGAGGGTAGGGGGATGTTGGTATATATTTCGCCTAGAAAAAACCAGGAGCCTGCTTTGCGGTTGATTATATTGGAGTGTTTCCCCATCCAGCCTAGCCCCGCTTTTTCGGCAATGGCTTTTTCTAGTACAGGCGCGCTATCCACAAATGCTCGGTAACCAAACGGGCCTATCTCGATTGCAATTTTATCGGCTAGTTTTTGTAAGCGATTACGCATGATTTTATGGTAATCTCTGCCTAAGGCATAGCGAGAGATAAAAGCTGAAACAGGATTGTCCAGCACCTGGTTCATTTGTTCTGCTGATTCAGGCAGGTAATCCATGCGGACCGAGATAATGCTGACAGTGCCCTCAAGCAATAATGCTGGCCGAGTTCTTTTAAGACCGTGCTTATGCATGTAATCCATGTCGCCATGAAACCCTTTGTCTACCCATTCATGTAAATGCTGTTCAGCTGATTGTAAATCAGTATCACTGATACCCACTTGTTGAAAACCTAATTCTTCCCCCCATTGCTTAATTTTAAGCGCAAGATCAGTATTATTTGTCGGGTTGATTTTGTGCATAAGGGGATAGGAAATATAATAGAGGATTGGATTTATCTATTTTAACTAAATCAATGCAAAATTTACCTGAAAAATTATATCTGGCTGAACAAGTAAGAGAAATGGATCGCATGGCAATGGATGATTATGCTATTCCAGGTATTGATTTAATGCGTAAAGCGGGGCGCTGTGTGTTTGATTTAATTCAAACCCGTTACCCGGCTAGCGATCTGGTTATATTTTGTGGCGCAGGAAATAATGCAGGAGATGGCTATGTTGTTGCAGCGCTTGCAATACAAGCAGGGCTAAAAGTTGATGTTTATTATTTATCGGCACCAGAAAAACTGTGTGCAGATGCGCAGCTTGCTTATCAAGATTTTATCCAGGCGGGTGGGCTTGCGCAAGCGTTTGAAAATACCATTAGTTTAACTCACTGTATTATTGTTGATGCTTTGTTCGGTACGGGTTTAAGCCGTGAGGTTGTCGGGGCTTATGCAGATGCTATTAGAGTCATTAATAAAAGTGCTTGTTCAGTTATAGCAGTGGATATTCCTTCTGGCTTGAATGCTGATACTGGCTGTGTCATGGGCTGTGCAGTAAAAGCACACTGGACTGTCAGTTTTATTGGGCTTAAACAGGGAATGTTTACGGGTTTTGCGGCAGACTATTGTGGCCAGCTGGTTTATTCATCTTTAGATATTCCGCAAGCAATATACCATTCGTTTACTTGTGCATCGCGATTAGTGGCTCAGCCAGTGCTTGCTAAGCGACAGCGATGTGCCCATAAAGGCAGTTATGGGCATGTGTTGTTGATAGGAGGTGAGGCTGGTTTTTCTGGGGCAATTAGATTAGCTGCAGAAGCAGCATTACGGACGGGGGCCGGCCTGGTGTCAGTTGCTACTCGTAGCAGTCATGCTGGCTATATCAATATCAGCAGACCAGAATTAATGTGTCATGGCATTGAAACCGCGGATGATTTAAGGCCTTTATTAGATAAGGCAAGTACGATAGTCATAGGGCCAGGATTGGGTCAGTCGGAATGGGCTGAAGAGTTATTAAAGCAGGTTGTTGATTCTGATAAACCTTTGCTTATCGATGCTGATGCGCTTAACCTACTGGCTAAAAACCCTGTGCAGCGGGGTAACTGGGTGCTGACACCACATCCAGGTGAAGCTGCACGACTACTGGGATGGATAACTGAAGAGATTGCTAAAGATAGGTTTCTTGCCGTTACCCAGTTACAAACAAACTTTGCAGGCGTGGTTATATTAAAAGGTGCAGGAACATTGATCGCTAATGCTGATGAAGTGATGCTTTCGACTACAGGAAACCCTGGTATGGCAACGGGCGGAATGGGCGATGTGTTGGCAGGGATGGTCGCTGGATTGCTTGCCCAAAAGTTATCTTTAACTCAGGCCGCGACAACTGCTGTTTACCTGCATGGAGAAGCAGCCGATTTAGCGGCTGAACAAGATGGTGAAACAGGTTTATTGGCTAGTGATTTAATGCCATTTATAAGAAAATTGATGAACAGATGAAAATAACATTATTAAACGAACAGGAAACAGAGTTGTTGGGCTCAGAATTATGGCGTATTTTACCCGAAAAATGTCTGGTTTTTCTTAACGGTGATTTAGGTGCAGGGAAAACCACTTTAACTCGTGGGGTGCTTAGAGCAGCGGGTCATAAAGGTGCAGTAAAAAGCCCAACATATACTTTAGTTGAAGAATATACGGTTGAAAATAGATTGCTTTTCCATTTTGACTTGTACCGAGTAAAAGATCCAGAAGAGCTGGAATGGATAGGGATACGTGATTATTTAGAACAGCAGAGTTTATGTTTTATTGAGTGGGCTGAGCTAGGGCAAGGCTTTTTACCAGAAGCCGATATTGAGTTATCAATTGAGACTGAAGGCGAAGGGCGCGTTGTTAGTATAAAAGTGCTGTCAGAAAAATTAGTTGATAAATTAACTCTGCACTGGAAAAACAAAGACATAGTGCTATAATTTAAACAAGAATATTATTAGGGTTATTTGAAATGTTTAAATTCTTAAGATTTTTTACTGTCTGTCTATTGCTGATGGGAGCAGCTACCGTGCAGGCGAAACAGGTAAGAGTGGATTCCTTGCGCTATTGGAGCTCGCCTGAGCGTACTCGTATGGTTTTTGATGTTAGCTCACCAGCAGTGCATCAGGTTTTTTTATTGGCAAATCCTGCTCGTCTGGTGATCGATTTTAAACAGACTAAATTATTAAAACCGCTGGCCCAACCACCTAAAAAACATGCTTTATTCAGTCGAGTACGCAGTGGTTCTCGTAACAAAAAAGATTTAAGGGTGGTGGTTGATTTAAAACAAGCGGTGACACCTAAAAGCTTTGCTTTGAAGCCTGCTAAATCACAAGGCCATAGACTGGTTGTCGATTTATTTGCTAAACCACAAGTGCTAGCCAATACAACAACAAAGAATAAAGCAATCAAGGCGACTAAAACCGTTACCAAGGCGGTAACAAATAAAGCCAGAGATATTATTATTGCCATAGATGCTGGTCATGGCGGAAAAGACCCTGGTGCGCATGGACCAAAAGGCACGCAGGAAAAAAAGGTCGTCTATGCCATTGCTAAAAAGCTTGAAGTATTAATTAACAAAAAGCCAGGCATGAAGGCTGTTATGGTGCGTAAGGGCGATTATTACATTAAGTTGAGGAAACGGATACAGATTGCACGCGCTGCCAAGGCTGATCTTTTTGTCTCCATTCATGCTGATGCTTTTAAAAATTCAAAGGTTAAAGGCGCTTCTGTTTTTACCTTATCTAATCGTGGTGCTTCAAGTGAAGCGGCCAGATGGTTGGCTCATCATGAAAACTCGGCTGATCTGGTTGGCGGGCTATCGTTGGCTGATAAGGGGGATATGCTGGCAACGGTGTTGATGGATTTATCTCAAACAGCGACTAAAGAAGCAAGTAAGGATGTAGCTGGAAGTATTTTGAAAAACTTTAAATCTATAGGGCATTTGCATAAGGATGATGTGCAAAAAGCAGGGTTTATGGTATTGAAATCACCTGATATCCCTTCTGTTCTGGTGGAAACAGCTTTTATTTCAAACCCATATGAAGAACGTAAACTAAAAAGTAGTAAGCATCAGGCTAAGATGGCGAAGGCGATATTTAAAGGGGTGGTTGGTTATTTTGAGCAGCATGCGCCTGTCGATACTTATTTTGCTTTAAATGCCAGCAAAAAACATATTATTTCCCGTGGAGAAACCCTGTCTGGTATAGCTCATCAGTATGGCGTGAGTATGCGCTCAATAAAGTCTGTTAACGCATTAGCCAGTAATCAGGTTCGAATCGGTCAGGTATTAGAAATACCCAGAGGTTAAGGCGAAGGTAGAGACGTTGCATGCAACGTCTCTATGCTGTTTTAAAGTCTATATAAAACGCTGCCATTTCGTGGTGGACGGGCAGTCTTTGAACTTCTGCTCTGGTCAATTCTTTGTTGGGTAAACTGGCTAATCATTTGATCCCAGTTGTTATATTGGACATATTCTTTAAAACCCGAATTTTTACGGTTTTGAAAAACACCTTTTCCTAGTTCAATGATTTCTTCTGGCGTTTTGCCATGGATAGTATCCAGAAAATCACTTTTTTTCTTTATAGAGTCGCGTACGGTCCAGTAAGACACTTCAAATTCTATGCGTTTCTCAGTAGGTAAGCGATTTTTAATTCGACTAACTGAGCGGTTGGCAGCCTTTAGGCTTCGACCATTAACTTGATTGCCGCTAGTACAACCAATAAGTGTGACACAGATTATAAAAACAAAACTCGTTGATAAAATCCTCATAAAACAAACCTCAATGATGCAGGAATAAGCATGTTAATAGATACTCATTCTTTTAAATAAATTAACCTGACTGTTATTGTTTTAATTAGATCAGGTTATTAAAGCGATTTCTATTAGCTGATAAGGTAGATTATTTTCCTACAGTCAGCTAAACAAAGTAAAATACTCGGTTATTATAAACCCAAGCCCACTTTTTATGCTGGAATTTATCCAATTATTAAATCAGCGCTATCAGGCTATTATTGCTAATTTAAAAGCAAATGACCCGCAGCTTGCTTTATTTCAACAGCGAATAGAGCAGTTAATTTTTACTGAAGCTTTTATTCGCAAGGGACAGTTGCTGGAATCTTTCTCCGACACACCTTTGCAAATAGCTATTATTGGTCCAACTCAGGCAGGGAAAAGTTCCTTAGCAAACCTTATACTTAATAGTAAGTTAGCTGGGGTTAGTCCGTTAGCTGGCTATACGGTTCATCCGCAGGGCTTTTGTCATAATGTGAGTAAGCAACAGTGCGCGGGTTTGCAAAATTATTATGGACGTTTTCAGCAATTACAGATATCTGAGTTAAGTAAAGAAAGACATGATTGTTTTTCTTTAAGCAATGCTGATAATGAGAGTGACTTTTTACCTGAGTGTGTGTTTTGGGATACGCCTGATTTTGATTCTATCGATTCGGATGATTATAGAGAAGGGGTAATCCGGACGATTGCTTTGGCGGATATTGTTGTTTTGGTGGTCAGTAAGGAAAAATATGCTGATCAGTCGGTATGGGAAATGATGTCTACTATTGAATCGTTTCACCAGACGACTTTGATTTGTGTCAATAAGCTACTGGAAGGCACTGAAGATTTAATCATTAATTCTTTAAAAGAGAAATGGCATCAAGCTAGAGCTGATGCCTTTCCTGATGTAATTCCATTGCATTATCAAAAACAAACAGCTGCTCCTGTCTGGCCTATTGAAGCACATGAGCTGTTTTTTAAATTACAAAAATCAGTTTCTCAGCAGAAGCATTTTGAGTATCAACACAGCTTGTTAAATAAATATTGGCATAGCTGGTTAGAGCCAGTGGTGGCCGAGCATGAAGCCATAAAATCATGGAAGCTTTTGGTCGATGATGCCGTTATACAGGCACTGGAAGAGTATCAGCGGGATTATCTGAATCATCCGCATTATTATGACACTTTCCAAAATGCCCTGGTCGAGTTACTTAACTTGCTAGAAATCCCCGGTATTTCTCGGGTCTTAACTAAAACCCGACGAGTCTTAACCTGGCCTGTTCGGAAAATGATGGGACTGGGTAAAAAAACCAGCTCGCCAAAGAGTCAAGAGCAGTCTCTATTAAATCAGATCGGTGAACACCTGTTAATCTCACTTGCTGATCAGTTATTAGAGAAAATTGACTCTGATAGCAAGCAAAATAAATGCTGGAAAGATAGTTATTGCTTGTTAAGGCAACAAAAAACAGAAATATTGCAAGATTATCAGTTGAGTGTTGATCACTATTGCAACTCTTTTCAACAGAACGTAGAAGAGACGGCTAATCGTCTTTATAACAAGTTATCTGAACAACCTGTGGTTTTAAATAGTTTAAGAGCAACAAGGGTAACAACTGATGCTGCAGCCATGGCCTTAATGATTCAAACCGGGGGTATTGGGCTTCATGATTTAGTGATAACGCCTGCCATGTTATCCATAACATCTCTTTTGGCAGAAAGTGCTATTGGTAGTTATATGGGGACGGTAGAGGCTGAATTGAAACAGCAGCAACTACAAACAGTCGAACAGGATTTGTTTAAGGCAAGTCTACAACAGGCTTTATATGCATTGCCTGAGCGACTTTCAGATAAAAGTCGATTTAATATCTCTTCGGAGTTACTTGAAAAAGCTGAATTGCAACGCAACGAGAAAAAACATGGCATACGAATACTCTGATTTAATCGCCGAAATTGAGGCTTGGACGCAACAGTCGATTAATGATGGCTGGATTGATCAGCAGCAAGCGAACTTCTTGACCATTGAGCAGCAAAGTTCAGCTAATGAATTATTTGCAAATAACAGTGATAGGCCTTTAGTCGTTGCTTTTATGGGCGGAACAGGGGTTGGTAAAAGTTCCTTGTTAAATAAGTTGTCGGGTCAGGCTATCGCTAAAACAGGGGAGGTGAGGCCGACGTCTAAGGAAGTGACTTTATATCATCATCAATTGGTATCTTTGCATCAGTTACAAGAGACTTTTCCTTTGCAGGATATTCAGATTGCACAGCATGCTGATGCCTCTAATCAGCATGTACTCTGGATAGATATGCCAGATTTTGATAGTACAGAAGAAAAGAATAAGCACATTGTGATGCAATGGTTGCCTTATGTTGATGTGCTGATTTATGTGGTGAGTCCGGAGCGCTACAGAGATAATAAGGCATGGCAATTGTTATTGGCTGAAGGCGCTAGTCATGCCTGGTTGTTTGTAATGAATCAATGGGATCGGGGGGATTCGTCGCAGCTGGAAGACTTTAAACAACAATTAGCAAAAGCAGGCTTCGATAATCCTATTATTTTTAAGACTATTTGTCATTTAGAGCAGGCATTAGAGCAAGATGAATTGCCGCAATTAAAGCAGTCGATAACAGCACTGGCAACAGCCAATACGGTAGAACAGCTTGAGCAGCGTAACTTGCAACAGCGAAATGACAGCATAAAGAAAAAGTTACTTCAGTGTTTGCAAGCGCTAGCAAATGAACAGGTTTTTGTGGCCATAGAGAGTGCTCAGCTGCAGCGATGGCAGCAAACAAAGGAACAACTTAGGCTGGGTTTTGAATGGCCAGTTAAACAGTGGTCGCTGGCCTGTGCCAAAACAGCTAATGTGCCACAGCAAGATAAAACCAGCTTATGGGATGAATGGGCCCAAAGTCGCTTTAATGATTATCTGGATGAATTGATTTTAACGGCTGATCAACAAGGTTTAGCCAGTACACCTTTAAGAAATATTTTGGCTGCTTGTCGCGGTAAAGCAGGGCAGCATATTCAAATGCAAGCAGAGCTTGGCTGTCGAAAAGCCTTGATAAACCCTGGGAATATTGTGCAGAGAGGGGTGTTGAAACTGGCGCGCTTATCTGAGGTTTTATTGCCCATTGTCACTATGAGTGTAGTGGGTTATCAGGTGTTCCAGGGGTTTTATCAGAGTGCGGTAACGGATCAGCAGTTTCTAGGCGTAGATTTTGCCGTACACAGTGTGTTATTGATCTCAATCAGTTGGCTATTGCCTTATTTTATAAGCAAAAAGATGCGGCCATCCTTGGAAAAAGCGGCAACTAAGGGGTTAAATACGGGCGTAGAAGCGGCTATGAGTCTGATCGAAATTGATGTTCAGCAGGGTGTAAATGAATTTAAAGCGCAGCATCAAAAGGTGGCGGGGGCTTTACAGCTGTTGCTAGAGCGTTGTGATCAGCAAGCTGGAATTGAAAAGAGAGAGCAAGAGAGTGAGCAGTTAGCAAGGATGCTGGTTAATAGTGAGGACTATTGAGATAACTTTAATGCTGTTAAGTTTCATTTTCTAGAGATATTGACTAGAGCAACCAAGCCAAAGCCGTAGGCAGGGGGGGCTACATGGCTTGGTATTAACAACATAAGGTGTATTAGTCTCGACTAAATCTGATATTTTAAAGTTTGATAGCAATCAAATCGTACACCGAAAGACTGCGATTGTTAAGGATTATCAGATATCTGCACCCGCTCAGAAGCCTTGATGAGTGCAGACTTAACGTGCAGGTGTCAGATAGTCGTCGAGGGACGAAACTGTCAGGGAGATAGTTTTCTCAACAACTTCATTGTGCCCTTATTGTATGTTCCTGTCACTGGGAAGCCATGATCCTTCTGAAAACCAGAAACTGCCTCTTGGGTTTTTTTTCCGGCAAGACCATCTGAGGGTCCTGCATCATAGCCATGTCGATTAAGCAGTGTCTGCATTTCCGTTATTAACACTTTTCCGGGGTTGCTATTGTTTGTCTTTTGCACGGTCACATTATCACCGTAAATAGATGCTTTCTTGAGCCTTGCCTGAATTGCCTTAGCAGCACTTTTAGGGTTTGAACGTGTTCCTGCCCCGTGAATCCATACACTAATACCATTGACCTTCTTCTCAAATTCCACGAATAGTTGGTCTGTACCATTCGGCGTCACCAACGAAAAGAAAAGTTGCCCATTCCAATCATTAAACTGACTAGGCTTGATCTCCGATGTCAATTCTCTAAAACCGTTGTTTGCAGCCTCTTCTATAACTATCTTTTTGATTCGGATGTAATTAGCGCTAAATGTAGTTTCTTTAATTATAAACCGTGAACTTGCCGTCGTTATACATGCTTGAAGTACTATAGCTAAAACAAACACGATTATTATTTTTGTTATACGCAAAGGTGGGGTATTTTTCACATTCTTGATCTCTTCTTTTAAATTAAAGTAATTAAAGAATTAAAGGGGACGCTACCCTTTAATTGACGGTCGCCCTTGAGCTCGATAACTCACCCCTTATATGATAGTTTTTCTATAAAACTATCATACCCACAAGGTAAACCTTTTTCTATATTTCTTCGTAATATTTTGATATTGTCTACATCTCCAGATATAGCCAACCAATCTAATCATTATTTAAAGGTTAGCGTCCCCTTTATTTGCTAATAACAACCAGGGTCAGGTGATATAAAGAAAAGGGGTAAGTCTTTAAATAGTAAACAATATCTAACTTTAATTCATAGTATTATCGTTAGTTCCCGTTATAAATCCGCATTAAACTGACTCCTTAGTCACTTTCTATAATTACTAAGCTACAAGATGAATAAAAAAATTGAATTATTAGCGCCCGGTGGCGATGTTGAAGCCATTAAAGCGGCCATTATTGCAGGTGCTAATGCCGTGTATTGTGGTTTAGTTAATTTCAATGCTCGCAACAGAGCATCTAACTTGTCTTTTGACGATTTACCTGGAATTTTACGTTTAGCACACCAGTATGATTGCAAAGTATTTTTAACCCTAAATGTGGTTATTTTAGAGCAAGAAATTGCGGGGCTAATTAAGGTTCTAAATAAACTCGTTAACACCAAAATCGATGGCATTATCGTGCAAGATTTGGGTATTTTTAATTTAGTTAAAAAACACTTTCCTACCCTAGATATTCACGCATCAACACAATTAACAACACATAACGAAGGGCAAATAAAGTTTCTTGCAAAAATAGGCGCATCACGGCTTAACTTGTCACGCGAACTTAATATCGACGAAGTTAAATCATTGACCACCGTTGCCCATCAATATGACATGTTAAGCGAAGTATTTGTACACGGCGCCTTATGCATTGCGTTTTCTGGTCAGTGCTATTCTAGCTCAGTCAGCGTGGGTAACTCTGGCAACCGTGGTAGTTGTAGCCAAGCCTGTCGTGATGAATATGAAATCACAGAAGCAGGCAATCTCTATCCACTTAACCTAAAAGATAATTCTGCCTATTTTGATCTTCCAGCACTCGTTGATGCAGGCGTTGACTCTGTGAAAGTTGAAGGCCGAATCAAAAATGCACACTATGTCTATACCGTCACAGACACTTGGCGTAAACAGATCGATACGTTTGAAAGGTCGGGACAATTACAAAATGACGATGCTAACTTACATCGTGTTTTTAACCGTAGCTTTACCAACTCTTTTTTAACGGGTGATCTTACCAAGGATATGTTTATCGACAGCCCGCGTGATTACAGCCTTAAACATGCAGTAAAAGAAAGTCAGCTTGTTTTAGAGGAAGATATCAAGCAAGTTAAAATACATCATTACCAGAAAAAAAATAGTCTGGGTGACGAACTTGCTGAAAAAGTTAAAGACATTAGCACAGCCAAGCAAACAATCTCTTTATCTTTTACGGGCACGCTGAACGAGCCATTAAGCTTAACGATTATCATCGGTGATAACGATAAAACGCATATTCTACAAACAGAATCCAAGCTAAGCGCTGCCCAGAAATTGCCTCTTAACCTTTCTGTTTTAGAAAGAAGTTTCAAAAACGTTGCTTTCAATCATTTTGATATTAGCGATTTTAATTGCACGGGCTTAGGGGAAAACTTAATCCTTCCGTTTAAGGAAATAACCGCACTTAAAAACCAAGCGACTTTGTTGCTCACTGATTCTGCCAAAATAATGCCCCACGTCACTGTTCCAGAATTAGTTAAGCACAAAAAAAGCTCTGACAAGCCGAGCCTGTCAATTTTAATAGCCGACGTAAAAGATCTGTATTTATGTGATTTAACTCAGGCCGATGTATATTTCAAATTGCCTGAAAGTCTAAAAAAAGGCTGTAATAAATACATCGATATTTTATTGGCTAATCCACGTTTAATCCCGTGGTTTCCAGCAGTTTTAATTGGCAAAGATTATGATGAATCGGTACGGATTTTAGAACAGGTACGTCCCAAACGTATTGTCAGCAATAACACCGGTATTGCATACAAAGCGTTTGAAATGGGCATTGAGTGGATTGCAGGCCCCTTTTTAAACACTACCAATTCCTATGCCTTGCTAACTCTGCAAGAAGAATTAAATTGTGCGGGCGCTTTTATTTCAAACGAAATTAACCGCGTGCAAATCAAAAAAATCGCACGACCTAACAACTTCAAATTAATATACAGTATTTATCACCCTATTTTACTGATGACCAGCAGGCAATGTTTCTTCCAACGTACTGTCGGTTGTGAAAAACCCAGTAT
>ENA-ORXI01001394-ORXI01001394.1-sediment-metagenome-genome-assembly--contig:-NODE-1394-length-18729-cov-9.280935_pt1 | contig 18729 bp, 22 predicted proteins | sample MGYA00237861_ERZ511468 | MGnify/ENA primary metagenome ERZ511468 (study PRJEB26299, sample SAMN06266213) | sediment metagenome | isolation source: Hudson Canyon methane seep mesocosm | place...
GTACTAACTGTTGATTTAGCTCTTTACGTAATAACTCTTCTTCTTGATCAGCAGCAAGCACTTGGTTTTGATCAAATCGATAATCACGTTGCGCTTCAACTTTTTGAGCATCAGCCATAACTTGACCGTCTTGACCTGTGACCTTGAATGACAGTGAACCATGTAAGGCATATTCACTTACTTTGGCATCAGATCCCACTGATAAGACGCGTCGTTCATATTTGTTATCTAAAACGGTCAAAACAGCACTATCATTTTGATATGAGTCCAGCACAACAACATCATTACTAGTTAAACTACGTTTCAATTCAAGCCCTAAACCTTGTTGCAAATTAATGCCTTGAACATACATTACTTTTAAACTGTCTGGCAGAGCTGCAGAACCTCGCAACTGAAAACCACAACCTGCTATAGCAAGTAATACAAAACCAATAAAACTATTTGTCAGAGTGCGATTCATTTCAACAATTCCTTAACCTGCAACTACAATATTAATTAAACGTCCTGGAACAACAATAACTTTACGAATTTCTTTGCCTTCGATAAATTTTTGTACATTCTCATCTGCTAAAGCGAGTGCTTCAATTGACTCTTTAGTTGCATCTGCAGCAACTGATATTTTAGAACGTAGCTTACCATTGACCTGAACCATCAGCTCAACTTTATCTTGAACTAAGGCTGATTCATCTATTTCTGGCCAAGCAACATTGACTACAGCATCATCATGCCCTAATGCCTGCCATAATTCATGACTGATATGCGGTGTAATTGGAGCAAGCATTAATGTCACCATTTCTAGTGCTTCTTGAACAACTGCACGCGCTTGTTCACTCTCATCCTTCAATTTACCCACGTTATTCATTAATTCCATTACAGAAGCAATAGCTGTATTGAAAGTATGACGGCGTCCAAGATCATCACTTACTTTAGTTAATGTTTGATAAGTCTGACGGCGCAAGCCCTGTAATTCATCTGATAAAGAATCAGCATCTAAGGCTACAACATCACCCAAGGCGATATGATCTTGAACCGCTTTCCATAAACGTTTTAAGAAACGGCTAGAACCTTCAACTGCTTTATCTGACCATTCTAATGATTGCTCTGGAGGTGCCGCAAACATAGTAAATAAACGAGCAGTATCAGCACCATACTGGTCAATCAATGCTTGAGGATCAACGGTATTACCTTTTGACTTCGACATTTTCACGCCGTCTTTCAATACCATGCCTTGTGTCAGTAAGTTTTTGAATGGCTCATCACCAGAGACTAAACCTTCATCACGCATTAATTTATGGAAGAACCGGGCATATAAAAGATGTAATACCGCATGTTCAATACCACCAATATATTGATCTACAGGCAACCAATGATCAGCACGTTCATCTAACATTGCCTCTTCATTATCTGGACAAGTAAATCTAGCGTAATACCATGATGATTCAAAGAAAGTATCAAAGGTATCCGTTTCACGAATTGAATCTTTTCCACATTCAGGACAAGCACATTCATAAAACTCAGGCATTGATTTAATTGGCGAACCACTGCCATCTACAATCACATTTTCAGGTAACTGAACAGGTAGATCTGCTTCAGGAACAGGTACAGCACCACAATCAGGACAGTTAATAATAGGGATAGGTGTTCCCCAGTAACGCTGACGAGAAATTCCCCAATCACGTAGGCGGTAATTAACTTGTTTTTCGCCTTTCTCTTTTTCTACTAAGAAGTCAGCAATTGCATCAAATGATTCAGCCGATGTTAAATCATCAAACTGCTCTGAATTAACTAAACGACCTTTCTCAGTGAAGGCTGCTTTATCTAAGTCACATTCAGCATCATTAGTAGGCTCAATTACTTGATTAATCGCTAAATCATATTTCTTAGCAAACTCATAATCGCGCTGATCATGCGCCGGCACAGACATAACCGCACCTGTTCCATAGCCCATCAAAACAAAGTTTGCAGCCCATACTGGTACAGATTCACCTGTTACTGGGTGAATTGCAGTTAAGCCCGTAGCCACACCTTTCTTCTCAGCTGTTTCCATTGCTTCTTCAGATGTTTCCATCATTCGACATTCAGCAACAAAGTCTTTTAATTCTGAGTTAGATTCAGCCGCTTTTAATGCCAATGGATGTTCAGCTGCAACGGCAACATAACTCACTCCCATTAATGTATCAGGGCGAGTGGTATACACATCTAAAACATCATCACTATTCGCAATACCAAACTGAATTTGTAAACCTTCAGAACGACCAATCCAGTTTGCTTGCATGGTACGAACTTGTTCAGGCCAACCATCTAACTGGTCTAAATCATCAAGCAACTGTTCGGCATAATCAGTAATTTTCATAAACCATTGTGGGATCTCGCGTTTCTCAACTTGAGAATCACAACGCCAACAACAACCATCAATAACTTGCTCATTCGCCAGTACTGTTTCATCAACTGGACACCAATTCACAGCCGACGTTTTTTTGTATACTAAGCCTTTTTTAAATAGGCGCGTAAACAACCATTGTTCCCAACGATAATATTGTGGTGTGCACGTTGCCAGTTCACGATCCCAGTCATAGCCCAAGCCTAAACGCTTCAACTGGTCACGCATATAATCAATATTGTCATACGTCCATGCAGCAGGGGGTACTTTATTTTTGATTGCTGCATTTTCTGCTGGCAAACCAAATGCATCCCAACCCATAGGCTGCAATACATTTTTACCTTGCATGCGTTGATAGCGAGAGATCACATCACCAATCGTGTAATTACGCACATGCCCCATATGTAACTGACCACTTGGGTATGGAAACATAGCTAGGCAGTAGTATTTTTCTCTGCTTGAATCTTCTACTGCACGGAACACCTTTTTCTCTTCCCACTCTTGTTGGGCTGATGCTTCTATCTCGGCTGGATTATATTCTTGTTGCATGGATATCTTTAATAACTAGGACTTTAAACGTATAAGGATACCGTACCCAGCACATCGCTCAAAGAAAATGGGTGAATAAAATTGCAACTATGGCATTATCATTCAGGTCAATATAACTTTGCACACACCAACATATTAATGAGACAAACTATTATGCGCCCGATCTTTATTATTCTTGCCTTATTTTTACTCTCTAGTTGTGCATCTCATATATATGGTATTCCTGAAGATCAATGGGCAACACTTTCAGCAGATGAGCGTGAACAAACCATAGAACACCACCATGAAATGGAGCTTCTACGAGAACAACGTCGTATCGAACAAGCAAAAATTGCTGCAGAACAGGAAAAACAACAACGTCTTGAAATGGAATACCGCCAAGCACAAGCTGATCAAATCTATTCTGGTGAACGCGGTATTAGAGGTGACTTATTACGCGTGACCATTCGTGGAGGAGAACTTCGTATAAATGGCAAGCACCGTCCCTATAGTCCAGTCTCTTTTCGCATTGCAGATGGCGAACAAAAAACAATTACCTTCACTCATCCTAACAAACATCATTACCAAACTGATGTTGTTATCGAATATTTTGATGGTGTTTTAATATTTGATTATGACCGTAGATACAACTATGAATACCGCTATGAACTCGTCTATGAGCCTGAGTGGCGTCGTGGCAAACATTACCGCAATATAAGCCTCCATAAACGTTCACACTCACAAGCAAGAAACATTGAAATTATTATCGATGCTGTTGCTCTTCCACGTCGCTAAAATATAGAGCCATTGAAATACGCTTAAGCAAAATAGTGTTACAGCTGTAATTTATTCGTATTGTGTAGAATTAGCAAAGACTTATAGTTATTGATGTCTTCTCCTGTTAGGCCTAGACTTAGCCCCCATATGAATAATAATCTTCTAGAAATTTTAATGTTGGCTCAAAATAAAGCTGATCCACAATTAGCCTTACATAGTAAACGCGTATCTTGTTTTAGTTATGAGCTCGCAAAATTGCTAAATAAAGATAAAAAATTCCAACAGGAAATACTACTTGCCGGCCTTTTACATGATATTGGTTTTCTTAAAATTGATATAGATTTCAGCAATGTACCACTTAGACTGGCACAAAATTCTGACCTAGACCTTATCAAAAGCCATACTATTGAAGGTCTAAACCTTACTAAGACCCTAATCAAGAAAAAGACCGTTTTACAAGTAATTCGGTCTCATCATGAAAAGTATAATGGTGAAGGTTATCCTGACCAATTAGAAGGTGAGGATATTCCTCTATCCGCACGAATTGTCGCTGTAGCAGATTTCTATGACACCTTATTAGTTGGAGAAATGTTTGGTGACCGTCGCTCAACACCAGAGCAAGTAAAAAATAAACTTCTTGAAGTAAAAGGTCAGCATTTAGATCCAGAGATAACTGAAAAGTTTCTAGATTTATTACATAAAACACCAGTGCTTTATCAACCAACAAAAAATAATGAGCTAAAACTTTATAGCATGCATTATTTAGATGTTGGAGTTCTTGAATTAGGTGATTTAATCAATCAAGATGGTAGTATTATCTTAAGCCAAGGCAGCCATATAGAGCAGGCAACCTTGGATAAAATTCAAAATGATTACCCAGGACAAAAAATTGTTATTCCTAGGCTAGTTGACGACACTACAAGCGATTAGAAAACTTAACTTAAATTACAGTATTAAACTCTAAAATCACCCAATACTCTTCCACTATTTAGCTCTTCAACCAGCCATAACGGTCTTTTTCCAAAACCCTTCCATGTTTTAGTTTTATCGTCAGGATGTTGAAACTTTATTTCAGCTTCTGCGCGTGGTTTTCGTTTTGCTGTAATTGAAATTCTCATCGATTTTGCAACAGCAGTCAAAGCCACTGCTGGCGCAACTTTTTTCTGTTTAGCTAAGGCACGAACAGCATCGGCTACATGCATAACATCAGGATCTTTACTATTTAACACTGATATATGCTTTATTTTTAATTTCTCAATTTGTTTCTTTGATTTAGAAATTAAGTGTTGTAATTCTTTTTGGGAAAGCTGACCTAGCTCCGTCGGTAACTCACTCACATTTTTCTCCTTCCATTGGATTTAAAATACGTAGTACAAGTATAAATATAATTTAGCTTCTAATCAAAAATTCCATTGCTTTCAACTATTTTCCTGCAGCCATTAATACGTCATATTTACCTTGCAACTGTTCTTGGGTCTCTTCATTATCTGGATCTTTAGGAATACAATCAACTGGGCATACTTCTACACATTGTGGCTCATCAAAATGGCCTACACATTCTGTACATAAAGCAGGATCGATTTCATAAATCTCATCACCCTGCGTAATAGCACTATTTGGACACTCCGGTTCACACACATCACAGTTGATACATTCATCCGTTATAAATAACGACATTTAACACTCCAAATTAAAACTTATCTAATAGATCTTAGCGGTTATTCCACTTTCAGATCAATTTAGCCTTCAATGCATCAACAACACAGGGGGCAACAAAGTCTGAAACATCTCCACCTAACACCGCTATTTCTCGAACTAAACTAGATGAGATATAGGTAAATTGCTCTGCCGGCGTTAAAAATATAGTTTCAATTTCAGGACGCATTTTGCGATTCATTCCGGCCAATTGAAATTCGTGTTCAAAATCAGAAACAGCTCGTAATCCTCGCAGAATAACATCTGCTTCTTTTTCTTTTGCAACATCAACAAGTAAGCCTTCAAAACCACAGACTTCAACATTATTCAGTCCCGACAAGGTCTGCTTTGCCAAATTAACCCGTTCTTGTAAAGTGAATGTCGGCTCTTTGCTAGGGTTAATAGCTACGGCAACAATCACTCGTTCAAATAACTTACTCGCACGGTTCACTAAATCAATATGCCCATTAGTAATGGGATCAAATGTTCCTGGATAAATTGCTATTGTCACTCTTCATCTCCACCATTATTTTCAAACAAACAATAACGAATATTACCTGCTTTCTTTTCTTTTATTAATTGCCATTGTTTAGGTAGTTCAGGCAAATCAGCCTTGCCTGGACATTCTAAATAAATCACTGCATCGTCAGATAATGCAGTGTTATCAATCAATTTTTGAGCAACTTCTGTCCATAGATCAGCCTGATAAGGCGGATCAATAAACACAATGTCATATTTATTTTTATTTTTAGCCAAGAACTGTTGAGCTGTTGTTCTTTCAACCTGACATTGTGTTGCTGATAGGTTGTTACAGTTCTCTTGTAACTGTTTTGCAGCAAGCGAATTAAGCTCCACCATCGTCACGCTCATTGCACCACGAGAAGCAGCTTCAAAACCTAATGCACCACAACCTGCAAATAAATCTAAGCAGTGTGAACCTCCGATATAAGGTTGTAACCAATTAAATACTGTTTCACGTACCCGATCTGGCGTTGGCCTTAAACCTTCGACATCAGGAACATCCAGTTTACGTCCTCGCCATTGTCCAGCAATAATGCGGCACTGACCTATTTTATGCGTTCTATTCTGCTTTGCCACCGACCATCACCGTAATCATTTTATCTGCTTGCACACGTCGTGAATAAACATCTTTAATTTGTTCAACTGTTACAGCATTTACTTTTGATTTAAATGTCTCTAAATAATCTAAAGGCAAACCATAAAAGCCAATCATTGCTAAATAAGCTGCAATTTTACTATTACTATCCACTCTCAGTGCAAAACCACCCGTAATATTCTGTTTTGCAGCCAGTAACTCAGCCCCTGTAGGTCCCTTTTCGCTAAATAGATTTAAGGTCTCTTTCATTACATTCAGCGCTTCTTCAGCTTGATCATTACGTGTTTGAAGACCAAATTGATAAGGTCCCAACTCTCTCATTGGTCTAAAATAACTATAAACACTATAAGATAAACCTCGTTTTTCACGAACTTCATTACTGAGTTGCGACACTAAACCACTGCCCCCCAAAATATGATTACCGACATAAAGTGCAAAATAATCCGCATCACCTCTGCTCATTCCCGTTTGCCCCATCACGATATGTGTTTGACTTGAAGGATGGTCAATTTTAATGATTTTCTGGTGCAATAATGGCGTCACTTGATCTAATGGTTTTACTGCAGTACCGACTGAGAGACCTGATGATAATTGTTCTGCAATACGCTTTGCCTCTACAGTATCTACAGCTCCTACTAAAACAATCACCGCATTTTTCGCCACATAATACTGCTGATAAAATGCTTTTAATGATTCAAGCGTGAGTTCTGAAACTGATTGTTCATTACCTGAAGGCATACTCGCGTAGGCATGGTTGCCATATAAATTGCCATAAAAAGCACGCGATGAAATGGCTGCTGGCGATTGTTTTTCAGCCTGCAAACCAATCAACACTTGCTTTTGAATTCGCTGATATGAATCTAATGGAAAATCTGGTTGTGTAAGCACTTTGCTAAACATTGTTAATGCAGGTTCAAATGCTGCTTTATCAGTCAATGTGCGTAAACTTAAGATCGCCATATCTCGCTGTGATGAATTACCAAACTGAGCACCGACATCCTCAAATGCAATGGCAATTTGATCGGTATTTAAACCACCAGCACCTTCATTTAACATTGCATTCGTTAATAGTGCTAAACCAGATTGTTTACCATCACGCGCAGCGCCAGCATCAAATGCTACTGTAATATCAATCATGGCTAACTCAGGTGCAGGTACAAAATAAACTCTGGCACCCTTTTCTGTCTGCCAGTGCTCAATTTCTGGGTTAGCCTGAATTGATACAGAAACTATTAGCCCTAGCAACAGGCTTAAAAATCTAATGCCCATGACGACCTCCTGCTGCTGATGCTGGTCTTTTGCCATCGAGAGGCATTGGCGTCAATTCTGCCACAGTTAACCCTTTATCTTTGAAATATTTGTTTGCCACAGCTTGTACTTGCTCAGCTGTTACTGCTTGTACATTTTCAACATATTGATCAGTCAATTGCCATTCAAGCCCAATGGTTTCTAACATGCCAATTTGCATCGCCTGATAAAAAACACTATCTCTTTCATACACAGCATTAGCCACAACTTGTGCTTTAATTCTTTTTAACTCTTGGTCACTCACTAGCTCTGTTTGCAGTTGGTTAATCTGGGCCATTACCGCTTGTTGCAAGTCTGCAATCGATTTTCCTTTAGCAGGTGTACCAACGACTAAAAACATATCTGCTAAACGAGAAAACAAACTGTAACCTGCTCCCACACTTGCGGCAATTTCCTCGCCACGAACTAGATCGCGGCTAAAACGCGCACTTGAACCACCATCCAAGATCCCCGCCAACATCTCTAATGCATAAGGTTCCCAATCCTGTTCTTTCTCAGCTGTTTTCACCACAGGTACTTTCCAGCCCATCATCATATAAGGTAGTTCTGCTGGCGCTTTCACTTCAACGGTACGTTTGCCTCGTTGCTCAACTTCTATTTGAGGCTTTACGCGTGCTGTTGTTTCAGGTTTCAAAGGGCCAAAATACTGCTTAGCTAAGCTATAAACCGCTTCAGGCTCAACATCACCTACAATGACAACTGTTGCATTATTAGGCGCATACCACTTTTGATACCATTGGCGTAAATCAGTCGCCTCATAGTTATTAATGTCACTCATCCAACCAATCACGGGATGATGATAGGGACTGTTCACAAACGCTGTCGCATTAAAGGCTTCTCGAACAAGGGCGTGCGGATTATCTTCAGTTCGCATGCGGCGCTCTTCTGCCACGACTTCTCGTTCTTTTAATAACTCAGCCTCATTAATCACTAACTTGCGCATTCTCTCTGCTTCTAAACGAAAGCTCACCTCTAAACGATCTTTCTCTAAGGTTTGGAAATAAGCAGTGTAATCACGTCCAGTAAAGGCATTTTCACGCCCTCCATTCGCAGCGATAATTTGCGAAAACTCATTCGGCCCAAGGTTCTCTGTGCCTTTGAACATCATATGTTCAAGCACATGTGAAATACCTGTAATGCCGTTATGTTCATAACTTGACCCTACTTTGTACCAGACTTGCGATACAACGACAGGTGCCCGATGATCTTCCTTAACGATTAACTTTAAGCCATTATCTAACTGGTATTCACTAACATTAGCGGTAGCTATTGCCGGAATGACTAATAATAATCCGATTATTGTTTTAAATTTAGTAAGCATCTGCCTCTCACAACCATGACATGATAAAATTCGAGTATTCGAAAGTAACAAGTGTAACGACAAGTAGAGAATATGTTTAGTTTCCTAAGAAAAAAAAACAAAAACACGGATGATGCTCAACAAGCCGTTGAAGCTGTAGAAGCCCAAGTTCAAATACCTGATAATACAGTTCAAGAACAACCGTCTGAACAAGATGAACCTCAAGCAGGTTTGTTTGGTCGATTAAAACGAAGTCTCAATCGTACTAGTTCAAAATTAACTGAAGGCTTCGCCTCTCTAGTTTTAGGCAAAAAAGTCATTGATGATGATTTGCTCGAAGAATTAGAAACTCAGTTATTAACTGCGGATTTGGGTGTTGATGCCACACAAACAATCATTAACGATTTAACGCAACGAATTGCCCGTAAACAATTGGGTGATGCAGAAGCACTATTCAATGCATTACGTGATGACATGGTTAAAATCCTCCAACCGAGTGCTGTTCCTCTTGTTATTCCAGAACAAGAAGGTCCTTATGTCATATTGATGGTAGGGATTAATGGTGTTGGTAAAACAACAACTATTGGCAAGCTAGCTAAACAATTCCAGAACCAAGGTAAGTCAGTCATGCTTGCAGCCGGTGATACCTTCCGCGCGGCGGCAGTCGAACAATTACAAGTTTGGGGTGAACGCAATGATATTCCCGTTATCTCCCAACATAGTGGTGCTGACTCAGCATCTGTTATTTATGATGCATTACAAGCTGCCAAAGCACGCAATGTCGATATTTTGATTGCTGATACAGCAGGACGATTACACACTCAGAATAATCTAATGGAAGAGCTTAAGAAAGTGACTCGCGTCATGTCTAAACTTGATGATAATGCACCACACGAAGTGATGTTAGTTCTTGATGCAGGAACCGGACAAAACGCCTTGTCACAAGCGGTACAATTTACTGCTGCTGCTGGTGTTTCTGGTATTACATTGACCAAACTTGATGGTACCGCTAAAGGTGGCATTATCTTCGCAATTGCGAAAAAAACAGGTCTGCCTATTCGTTATATTGGTGTTGGTGAAGGCATTGATGATCTTCGCTCATTTGAGGCTGAAGAATTTGTTGATGCCTTATTAGGTCGTGAAGACTAGTGATTCGTTTTACTGACGTTTATAAACGCTACCCTAATCGATATGAAGCTTTATCTGGCTTAAGTTTTCATCTTAATGATGGTGAAATGGCTTTTTTAACGGGGCATTCTGGCGCGGGAAAAAGTACCCTACTTAAGCTTATTGCTTTAATTGAACGTAGCTCTCATGGCCAAGTTTTGGTTAACAACCAGAATCTAACAAGATTACCTAAACGTAAGATTCCTCACTATCGTCGTCAAATTGGCATTGTTTTTCAAGATCACAATTTATTACATGATCGAACAGTCTTTGATAATGTTGCATTGCCACTGATTATTGCAGGTGAAAGCCATCGTGAAATTGGTCGCCGTGTTCGCGCGTCTCTAGATAAGGTTGGCTTGTTGGGTAAGGAACGTAATCTACCTATTGCACTATCAGGCGGCGAACAACAACGAGTAGGTATTGCCCGAGCGGTAGTCAATCGTCCTCCTATCTTACTTGCCGATGAACCAACGGGTAATTTAGATCCAGAATTATCACGTGACATCATGAAGTTGTTCGAGCAATTTAACCAAGTGGGCACCACAGTTTTTATCGCAACCCACGATCTTGATTTAATTAATACATTGCCACATCGTCAAATCACTTTAGATTCTGGCCGTTTAGCAGAGCAAGTTCTAAGATGATTTTTCCTAAATTGAATATTAAGAACTACATACTTCGTCACTTGCAAGTGATGTTATTTAGTCTGGGCCAACTATGGCGACAACCACTTTCAACTCTAATGACTATTATTGTTATTGGTATTGCCTTAGCGCTACCAGCAGGTTTATATGTACTCTTAGATAATATTGAAGAAGTCAGTGACCAATGGGATGATGCCACACAAATTTCATTGTTTTTGCAGCAAGATGTATTTCCAAACCAAGCAGTAGCGTTAAATACGAAACTAAAAACATGGCCTCAAATTACAGATACTCACTATCAGTCCTCTAGCCAGTCCTTAGAAGAGTTTCGACAATTATCAGGACTAGGAACGTTACTCGATAGTCTGCCTACTAACCCATTACCTGCGGTTATTATTGTTCAGCCCGATGAAAACGATCTAAGGCCTGATGCGATTGGTAGTTTATTAGCGAGACTTGAATCATTACCAGAAGTTGAACAAGCTCAACTGGATATGGAATGGTTGCAACGCCTGCGCAGCCTTAATAAAACTGCCCAACGTGGTATTAGTATTTTAGGGCTACTTTTATCATTGAGTGTATTACTCATTATTGGTAATACCATACGTTTAGCCATTCTAAGCCGCCAAAGTGAAATCCGCGTAATCAAATTAGTCGGTGGTACCAATGCCTTCATCCGCCGACCTTTTTTATATACCGGCTTTTGGTATGGCGTACTTGGCGGGTTAATGGCTTGGCTAACACTTACTTTTAGCCTTAGCCTAATTAATGGGCCAGTAAATGAATTAGCCAAACTTTACAGCAGCCAGTTCACCTTACATTGGTTATCAGCCCTGCTATTTTTTATATTACCGGTGACAGGACTCATCTTAGGTGTATTGGGCGCATGGATCTCTGTTGGTCGACATCTCAGCGCCATTGAGCCGAGCTAACGACCTCATGGACATGTCATCCCTATAGCCTATCTAAGGGGAACTTTATCCTGAAATTCATGTCTTAGTATTTGAATTTATTAGTTAATGTTATTATATTAGAAGAAATAACTTATATGGAGGCGACAAATATGACAACAAATGTAGCCAACTACAATTTAGCTTTAGCCCCAATCGGCAACTTGAGTTCTTATACTCAAGTAGTCCATAACACACCATTATTAACGGCTGAAGAAGAATATGACCTTGCTACTCGCTTACAACAAGAAGGTGATGTTGAAGCGGCTCAACGCTTAGTATTATCACATCTTCGTTTTGTAAACCGTATCGCAAATGGTTATAGCGGCTATGGTTTGCCTGTCGCAGATTTAGTACAAGAAGGTAATATCGGCTTAATGAAAGCGGTAAAACGTTTCGATCCTACTAAAGGGGTGCGCTTAGTATCATTTGCTGTGCATTGGATCCGCGCTGAAATTCATGAATATGTGATTCGTAACTGGCGCATTGTTAAAATTGCGACAACTAAAGCACAACGAAAATTGTTCTTTAACCTTCGCAGTGCAAAAAAACGTCTCGGTTGGTTAAACCAAGCAGAAGTGGAAGCTGTTGCAGAAGATTTAGGTGTTACACCTGATAATGTAATGGAAATGGAACGTCGTTTGGCATCACCAGATGCATCATTTGATCTACCATCCGATGCGGATGATGATGAAAATGTATTCTCTCCTGCTGGTTATTTAACCGGTCCTGAGAATTCAGATCCTTCACTGGCACTAGAACAAAGTGATTATTCAGATAATCAATCTCTAAAATTAGAAAATGCATTATCGACATTGGATGATCGTAGTCGTGACATTGTCAGCCAGCGTTGGTTAAATGATGATGGTAAAGCAACACTGCATAATTTAGCAGACCAATATCAAGTTTCTGCGGAGCGTATTCGTCAAATCGAAAATAATGCGATGAAAAAGCTAAAAGGACTGATAGTAGCCTAATCATTCTTGCGTAACATTAAGACAATAAAAAGCCCGCAATAGCGGGCTTTTTATTATTCATTATTTAAACTTATCTTTCTAAAAGCGGTGTTTTACCTGTTTTACCATCCCACTCTTCAGCATCATCTAATTGATCTTTCTTTTCAGAAAGCACAGGCCAAACTCGAGATAACTCTTCATTAATCTGAATAAATTCACTTTGATTATCGGGTAAATCATCTTCAGAGAAAATGGCTTCTGCCGGACATTCAGGTTCACACAATGTGCAGTCAATACATTCTTCAGGATCGATAACTAAAAAGTTAGGTCCTTCGTGAAAACAATCAACAGGACACACATCTACACAATCAGTATATTTACATTTAATACAGTTTTCAGTAACAACAAATGTCATTCTTTTTTTCTCCAACTAACCAACATCGCTCATCAACATCGCTATTTATTTCTAAGTAACAGCATAAGCTCAAAGCACAACAATAATTTATTTCGACAATTTTACATCATTTCAATCGACTCTGGGCAATGATCATTTTTAAGGTATGATCATGAGAACAACTATCGAGAGAAAAAATTATGCGTCGAATACTCACCATCTCCTTATTTATCACCGTTTTTATTATTGGTGCCGCTTTTTCGGCAATTAACACTCTACCAGTCAATATTAACTACTACTTGGGCTCTATTTCGGCACCACTTTCTGTTGTTATCGTCATATCTATTGTCACAGGAATACTAATCGGAGCAGCTATAATCTATAGCGCAAGTCTACGTGTACGTTATGAGAACCGTCGCTTAAATAAAAAACTAAATATCGTTGAGCAAGAAATCGATAGTCTTCGTATCTTACCTATTAAAGACTCTCTGTAGTCACACTTAAACGATGGAATGGTTATTCTTCCTTTTACCTATAGCCGCCATCTCAGGCTGGCTCAGCGCACGAGTCCACTATAAAAAAGAGGCCATACGGCCTGGTACACCTATAAATTCTGATTATTTTAAAGGACTAAATTACCTGCTCAATGAGCAAGCCGATAAGGCCATCGATGTATTTATTCAGTTATTAGAAGTCAATAGTGAAACGGTTGAGACACACTTAGCGCTTGCCAATCTATTTCGCCGCAAGGGAGAAACAGAACGAGCCATTCGTATCCATCAAAACCTTATTGCTCGCCCCACACTAAGCGCGGTACAACGTGATCACGTTTTAATCGAACTCGGACTTGATTATATGCATGCTGGTGTACTTGACCGAGCAGAGCAACTTTTTCTTGAATTACTAGATCGCCCTTCACCTTCAACACAGGCTGTAGAGCAACTACTGCGTATCTATCAGCAAGAAAAAGAGTGGTTAAAGGCGATTGAGATGGCAAAAAAGCTTTATCCCCAGAAGCGAGATAAAATAGGCCATAAAATTGCTCAATTCTATTGTGAACTTGTAGAGCAGGAGAATTTAACATCTGCCACTCAACATACAGTCCAAGAACATCTTAAACAAGCCCATCACTACGACTCAAATAATGTTCGTGCAACATTGCTGGAAGCGAATGTATATATTAATAATGGCAAATACCGAAAAGCATTAAAGTGCCTTCATCACATTGAACACCAAAACCACCGTTACCTTTCGGAAGCACTGCCTCTAATGTATAACGGCTATCAGCACATTAATAAACTTGCATCATTCCAAAACTGGCTGGAGTCGATATTAATAGCTCACCCCAATATGACTAGCGCAAGAATTATGCTCACCACCCTCATTCATCAACATCAAGGTGAACAGGCTGCTCAAGATTATTTATATAAGCAATTACATTTACACCCTTCCGTTGAAGGTTTGTACACTCTCATTTCATTAGGCGATCAGTCAAATCCTATCCTTGTCCCATTAATCAAAGATATAACCAATACCCTAATGACGCGAGGCCACCGCTATACCTGTAATCACTGCGGGTTTTCGGGTAAAAGCCTGCATTGGCAATGTCCGAGCTGTAATCAATGGGGTACCATTCAGCCAACTGAAATACATTTATCAACATTAGAAACTTTATTGGAGTCACCAACAACATGAGTGCTATTTCTATTTATCACAACCCGCGTTGTAGTAAATCACGACAAACCTTAGCGTTACTTGAACAGCAAGGCATTGAAGCTAATATCATTGAGTATCTAAAAACACCGCCTTCACCAGCATCACTCAACTCAATTATCCAGCAACTAGGCATTACACCTCGCCAACTTCTTCGCAAAAGTGAAGTTATATACAAAGAGCTTGGTTTAAAAGAAGATCTATTTACGGATGAACAACTCGTTCAAATAATGTGTGACAATCCAAAGTTAATTGAGCGTCCTATCGTCATTAACAAGGGCAAAGCTAAAATTGGCCGCCCTCCTGAATCTATACTCGAAATTTTATAAAGATGGATATACTCGTTCTTTATTACAGCCAATCAGGTCACGTGAAAACAATGGCGGAGCATATTGCTCGCGGCATTGAAAATGTAGAAGGATGTACTGCTCGTTTAAGAACAGTACCCGCCATCTCAAGCGTATGTGAAGCAACCGAGGATTCAATTCCTGAACAAGGACATCTCTATGCATCAAATGATGATTTAAAACAATGTTCAGGTCTTATTTTAGGTAGCCCAACGCGATTTGGGAATATGGCTGCACCACTCAAATACTTCATAGATCAAAGTAGTGATGTCTGGTTATCAGGCTCGTTAATTGGCAAACCTGCTGCCGTCTTCACATCCACAGGAAGCTTACATGGCGGTCAAGAATCAACGCTACTTTCTATGATGCTGCCCTTAATGCATCATGGAATGCTCATCATGGGCTTACCTTATAGTGAAAGTACGCTAATGACGACAAATGATGGCGGTACACCTTATGGTGCCAGTCATCTTGCCGGACAGAACAATGATCGCCCAGTGAGTGAACAAGAAGCACAACTATGTCGCGCATTAGGACAACGTATAGCGACGACAGCAAAGGCATTAAACTCATGATTCAATTTTATAAACAACTGGCATTATTTAGTTATTTTGCCTTAATGATCTCATTAATATGCTGGATAACCTTAGGTGAACACAGTGAAAACTACCCTACCTCAGCGTGGTTAATCATTGCATTAATTCCACTCTTATTTCCACTGCGAGGTTTGTTGCACGGTAAACCCTATACCCATGCATGGACAGGCTTCTTGATGCTATTGTATTTTGCTCATGGTGTTGGAGAGGTTTACAGTGCGCAAGGGTTTGATTTATATGCGAGTTTAGAGGTATTATTCAGTAGCTTAGTCTTTATTTCTTCCATACTATTTATCCGTTTAAATGCGAAAAGTGTGAAACAAATCAAATAACTAAAGTGTTGATTCTGTTATATATGGACTTAATAAATATTGGAGTTAATTTATGAGCACAATTCCCTCAATGCAATCCGGCCTGTCAGGTATTCAATCTGGATTACAAAGTCTAAATAATAATGCAAGCAAAATAGTGAATGCGGGCACGCTTCAAACAAACACTGACATTACTGAACCACTGGTTGATATGATAAGCGATAAACAACAAGTTCAGGCATCTGCAAAAGTGATTGAAGCAAACAACACTATGTTGGGTAGCATTTTAGATATAACGGCGTAATGTGAATATCAACACCAGTAGCTCTTCGCCTTTAAGCTCTATAACCCCTTATAGAGTTAGGTCAACTACTGCCAGCAATTCATCAGAGACAGAAGTTTCATCTCAAGATCTCAAACAAATACAACAATTAAAAGCACGCGATCAAGTTGTTCGAGCGCATGAAGCCGCCCATGTTGCTGCAGGTGGCGGGCTTGTCCGTGGTGGTGCTAACTTTAGCTTTCAGCGTGGCCCTGATGGCGTGCAGTATGCTATTGGTGGTGAAGTACAAATTGATGCATCTAAAGTTTCAGGTGACCCTCAAGCAACCTTGCAAAAGGCGCAACAAATCCAAGCGGCCGCACTTGCCCCTGCACAACCCTCAGCACAAGATCGAAGTGTAGCCGCCCGAGCGGCTCAAATGGCTATAGAAGCACGAGCCGAAATAAGCCAGCAACAAAATAGTGATGATAACAATCAAGCAAGTTCATTCGCTTTTTCAGTTGATGAACCATTACCCGCTAATGAACTGGATTTAACCGCCTAGTAACTAAATTTGTTAGAATAGGCTTCATCTTTCACTCCCATTTTTAGCCATTACCTCTTTGTCATTACATTCATTCCCAGCTTTATCTGAAACAGAAATACGTTCTGTATTAAATCCTCACACCAATAGCCTCGTTGATGATTTGTTACTACACACTTCCGTTAGCTCAACAAATGATGAGTTATGGCAACGTGTATCTCAAGGCAGAACGTCTCCTGCAGTTTGCATAAGTGAAACTCAAACTTCTGGACGAGGAAGACGTGGCGATCAATGGCTTTCCCCTGCATCTGGCAACCTTTACCTATCTATCTCATGGCCTTTCCCCGCAGAAACAGCTCAAAATGGCTTGAGCATAGCGATTGGAATTAGTTTAATAAATAGCCTCAAGTCTGAAGGAATCAATGACTTACAGATTAAATGGCCTAATGATATTTTATATAAAAGACAAAAGCTTGCAGGAATTCTAGTAGAATCACGCTTCGGTAAACAATTAAATACCGTCGTTGGCATTGGCCTTAACTTTAAGCTTCCAATTGCCACTAGAAATGAAATTCAACAACCCACCACCAGCCTACAACAGCTTTGTACAAATGTACCCTGTCGGAACAGGTTGGCAGGAAAAATTATTCAAACAATGATCAACACTTTAGAACAGTTCCAACAACATGGATTACGTGACTTTATTCCCTCTTTCTCAGACTATGATGCTCTTGCAAACCAAGCAATCACTCTCATTAGCGAAAATGACCAGCATGAAGCAATTGCTCAAGGTATAAATGAACTAGGTGAATTGCAATATAGCTACAAAGGCACTCTTCACTCATTATCCAATAGTCATACAAGCATCAGGTTTTCATCATGAAATTATTAGTCGACATCGGTAATACTCGCATAAAATGGGCAGTACTAAATCCTGGCCCTATTGAAAGTCAGACATTTAACCGCAGTAAAACGGGTGTTAAAGCATCATTAAACAGCCACTGGAAAAAGCTGGAAAATATCAGCTCAATTCATGTCTCAAATGTTGCTGGAGATAAAATTGCCCAACAACTCACTGAGTGGACAGAAAAACAGTGGGAATTAACACCTACTTTTGTTCAAAGTGAAAAGAAACGCTTTGGTGTTACAAACTCATACTCTCAGGCCGATTTATTAGGTGTTGATCGCTGGCTAGCGTTGATCGCTGCAAGACAACATGCCCGACAAGCTACCTGTGTTATTGACTGCGGCACAGCGATTACCATCGATATAGTGACTAAATATGGTGCTCATCAGGGTGGTATGATTTTACCCGGCCTATCCTTAATGCGCGAAGCATTAACCCAAAATACTAGTCAGCTAAATGACACTGTAGAAGATAGTAGCTTCAAAACACTTGCCACTAATACTCAGACTGCAATTCAGTCCGGTACACTTTATACTGTTACCGCAACATTAGAACGTATCGTTGACGATCTTAATGAACAGTTTAATAACCGTATTCGTTTCATCATCACTGGTGGCGATGCAGAACAGTTAAAACCATTACTGCCTAATTTTATCGCTCATTACCCTGATATTGTTTTAAAAGGCCTTGCCTACTACGCCCGTCAAGGTGATAGAAAGCCAAGACATCCGCAAGAAACTGTGGAAACTGTGGAAACTGTGGAAACTGTGGAAACTGTGGAAACTGTGGAATCTGTGGAATCTGTGGAATCTGTGGAATCTGTGGAATCT
>ENA-ORXI01001398-ORXI01001398.1-sediment-metagenome-genome-assembly--contig:-NODE-1398-length-18705-cov-24.463925_pt1 | contig 18705 bp, 15 predicted proteins | sample MGYA00237861_ERZ511468 | MGnify/ENA primary metagenome ERZ511468 (study PRJEB26299, sample SAMN06266213) | sediment metagenome | isolation source: Hudson Canyon methane seep mesocosm | place...
GCAAATTCCATCGGTAGTTCTTTAAACACTTCCTTACAAAAACCGTTCACAATCATGGATACTGCATCTTCTGCTGATAGACCACGTTGCTGGCAAAAAAACAACTGGTCTTCACTGATTTTTGACGTGGTTGCCTCATGTTCAACCTGAGCTGAAGGTTGTTTAACTTCTACATAAGGAAATGTGTGTGCTCCACATTTATCACCCACTAATAAAGAATCACACTGTGTATAGTTTCGCGCTTTATCTGCTGATTTTGCCACTTTGACTAAACCACGGTATGTATTTTGTGCCTTACCGGCTGAGATACCCTTTGAAATAATGGTACTACTGGTATTTTTACCAATATGTATCATTTTGGTTCCGGTATCTGCTTGCTGATAATTGTTAGTCAAAGCCACTGAATAAAACTCACCGATTGAGTTATCACCTAACAATACACAACTAGGATACTTCCAGGTAATGGCTGAACCAGTTTCTACTTGTGTCCAAGACACTTTAGAATTGTTACCGCGACATTCAGCCCGTTTAGTCACAAAGTTATAAATACCACCCACACCGTTTTCATCCCCTGGATACCAGTTTTGCACTGTGGAATATTTAATTTCCGCATCGTCCATGGCAACTAATTCAACAACCGCTGCATGCAGTTGATTTTCATCACGCATGGGTGCAGTACACCCTTCAAGATAACTGACATGACTGCCTTCATCAGCAATAATCAATGTACGTTCAAACTGTCCGGTATTAGCGGCATTAATTCGAAAATAAGTGGATAACTCCATTGGACAACGCACGCCTTTAGGAATATAAACGAATGATCCATCGGTAAAAACGGCAGCATTTAATGCCGCGAAAAAATTATCCCCTTCCGGCACAACAGTCCCTAAATATTGTTTTACCAATTCAGGATGTTCTTGTAGGGCTTCGGAAATAGGGCAAAAAATAACACCCGCATCTTTTAACTTACCTTTAAAAGTTGTCGCTACCGAGACACTATCAAACACCGCATCAACGGCCACACCCGCCAAACGCTCTTGCTCATCCAAAGGAATCCCTAATTTTTTGTAGGTATCCAATAACTCAGGATCAATCTCATCCAGACTTTGAGGTTTATCAGACTCTTTTTTAGGGGCTGAATAATAACTAATCGCTTGATAATCAATAGGCTCAATATTTAACTGCGCCCAATCTGGCGAATCCATAGTCTGCCAGTGACGAAATGCTTTTAAACGATACTCCAACATAAAATCTGGCTCGTTTTTAATTTTAGACAGTTTAGCGATCACTTCCTCATCCAAACCTGGAGGAAAGGTTTCCACCTCTATATCAGTCACAAAACCTTGTTTGTATTCCTGAGCGATCAGACTTTCTATTTCTTCTGTACTTGATGACATAATTCGTTATCTATATAAGCTACTAACAGGGATTCTAATTTCTTTGGCTTGCTTAACCGGCATAATCAGATCAGCTAAAGTCACTGAATCTAATGCATTAAATACCTTTTGATTAATCAAACCCCAATTTCCTTGAATGTGACAGCCCGTAGCCTGCTCACAACTTTTATGCGAAGCATTACATTCAGTTAGTGCGATGGGACCTTCCAGCGCACTAATAATACTTGCTATCGTAATTTTTTTTGGTGCCCTTGCTAGCAAATAGCCACCTTTAGCGCCACGAACTGAGGTTAAAACATGCGCTCTTACTAAGCTTTTCAATATTTTACTGACCGTTGGCTGGGAAATACCTGTTTCATCGGCCATTTCTTGTGCCGCATGCATTCCCAGTGGGTCTTTAGCCATAAAGCTTAAGAGCACCGTCGCATAATCAGTTAATTTACTTAGTTTTAACATGCCATCCTCAAATCAATGTGGACTATTTTAGTCCTATTTAATAACATAGTAAAGAGGTAGGTTATTATTTTAAACTTTATTCCACGCCACCTCTCTTGCATTACCCAATAAGGCACCGTAAAAAACCAAATAATCTCGTGTTTTTTAGGCCGGACTTCCTGCCGACCTATTTATTAGCATGCTAAAAAAACCCCAAGTACGTTCTTAAGCTTGTGAACAGGGACAATAATAATGCAGGAGCGTCCGCCCTCGGCGCGATGATAGTCGATAGTTTCAGAGAAAAGAGCATTATTTTAATCGCGCCGAGGGCGGACGCTCCTACGAAGCAACTACACTAAAAATACTGAATAATTACAATCCCCATTCTTAAACAGAGCTTCTTAACTCTTTTAATAAAACCATAATTTTCTCCAATTCGATCTCTTCATCTTCATGAATCAGCGCCAATAAATGTCGATATCTAGAAATTGTTTTTTCTGAATCAGCAAGTAAGTGTGCTATTTTGCCTGAAACATCTGCTCCATCCTGCTTTAAAGCACTTAAAGACAAACAACTACAAACAGAGTTAAATTCTTCTCGAGCCGTCCGCCTTGCTAAAGACTCCCATACCGTTTGCTCAGGTAATAGACTAATTTTTTCTCTTAACCACAATAAGTCCAACTCCAGCATCAAAGCAAAAAACACTTGTGCACATTCTTTTAAGGAGTTATTAGCTTTTTTATTCAACCAAATAATATCAAGGCATAAGTACAATACATCCAGCGATACAATTTCAAGCGCCAATCCTGCAGGAACCTTTGCTTTAATAAATAAATCAACTTTTTCATCAGTTCTTCGATTACCTTCTTCTGACATAAATGAAGATAGCATGGTTTTTAGTTCTGCAATACCGTTAGTATAGATAGCATCATCACTTAAAGTCGGTTCTTGAGTTAAGAACCAATGCATCGCCCTTTCAATAATTTTTCTGATATAACCTTGTAACTCTTCCAGTACATTGGCATTTAAAATTAGATCTTGCGATTCAATTTCTTTCCATAAATTTTCAACTGCAAATGTACTGCACACTCGCTTATAAACATTAAAAACGGCGACAATTGAACAGCCGGTTTCTTCCATTAGTTTAAAGGCTAAAACCATCCCCATTCGATTAACAAAACTATTCACCAAACCATTAGCCACAATTTCGTGCGCCAAACAATGCTTTTCAATTTCCTGAGGAAACTGCTCTTGTAACTGTTGAGGAAAATATTGCTTTAATTCATGCTGAAACAAACGCTCATCCAAGTCTGGCAACTCAACTATCAATTCCTGCTTTAACAATTGCTTGCTATAGGCCAATAACACAGAAACCTCAGGACGAACCAAGCCCTGTCCCTTTGCTGCTCTCTCCTTTAATTCCTCATTATCTGGAATGGTTTCTAATAAGCGGTTTAAATGCCCTTTTTTCTCCAATATATCTATCAACCATTTCACATCATTCAATAATTTGGCTGAATGCTGCTCAATCATGGTAATTGCACGATTTTGGTGATAATTATGTCTGAGTACCAAATATCCCACTTGTTCAGTCATTGATTCTAATAGATTATTCCGCTGCTTTTCGGTCAAATCACTTTGTGCAACCACTGAATCAACTAATATTTTGATATTCACTTCATGATCTGAACAGTCAACCCCCGCAGAATTATCAATTGAGTCTGTATTAATATGCCCGCCATGCATGGCGTACTCAATTCTGCCTGCTTGGGTAAAACCCAAGTTACCGCCCTCACCCATTTGCTTGCAACGCAACTGGTTGCCATTCACTCTCACCGCATCATTAGCTCGATCACCCACTTCAAAGTTTTGCTCATTGCTAGCCTTAACATAGGTACCTATTCCACCATTCCAAAGCAAATCAACCGGTGCGCAAAGCAGTGCTTTAATCAACTCATGCGGTGTCATTTGTTCCGCATTGGTATTGAGTCTTTGTTTTATTTGCGGACTCAGGCTGATTGATTTTAAATGACGAGAATAAATCCCCCCGCCATGTGATAACAATGCCTCATCATAATCAGACCATCTTGATTTTGGCAGGGTAAATAAGCGCTGGCGTTCTTTAAAACTGACTGCAGGATCAGGTGTAGGGTCAATAAAAATAAATTGATGATCAAAAGCACCGACTAATTCAATTTGATTTGATAGCAACATGCCATTACCAAACACATCACCCATCATTCCACCGATACCAACGACAGTAAATGGCTTTTCTATATAATTAATCGCTTGACGATTAAAATGATGTTTAACAGACTCCCAGGCACCCCGCGCAGTAATACCCATCATTTTGTGGTCATACCCTACAGAGCCGCCTGAAGCAAAAGCATCACCCAGCCAAAACCCATATTCAAGTGACAAGGCATTGGCATAATCCGAGAATGTTGCCGTACCTTTATCAGCAGCAACAACCAGGTATGAATCATCTTCATCATAACAAACACAATCATCAGGTTTTATAATTGCCCCAGAAACGCGGTTATCAGTTAAATCCAACAACCCCCTAATGAGAATTTGATAGCAACTAACGACTTCTTTGGATTTTGCTTCAGCAGTTGGCATGTCTTGCAAACGCTTAACAATAAACCCTCCCTTAGCCCCCGTAGGCACAATAACTGCATTTTTAGTCATCTGCGCCTTCATCAGCCCCAGCACTTCCGTTCGAAAATCCTCTGGCCTGTCAGACCAACGTAACCCACCCCTGGCTACCGCTCCACCTCTAAGGTGTATCCCTTCAACCCTAGGTGAATAGACAAAAATCTCAAAATAAGGGGTGGGAGATGGCATGTCTATTATTTTGGATGAATCGAACTTAGTCGAGAAGTAAGGAATCCCTAATTCATCAACCGCATTTCTAAAATAATTTGTTCTAACCGCCGCCTGAATTAAATTTAAATAGCGCCTTAAAATTCTATCTTCATCCAGTGACTGAACCTGCTCTATTACCTGTTCTATTGTTGTATATAATTCATTACTACTATTATCTTTTTGTATTAATGAAGGATCAAAGCGTTGTATAAAATAATGCGTTAATAACCTGACTACTTCAGGATTATTAGCTAATGTGGTTTCTATATAAACCTGACTAAAGGTAATACCAATCTGGCGCAAATATAAATAATAAGCACGGAAAATATTAACTTCCTGCCAGCTAATCCCTGCCCTTATTACCAGCTGGTTAAAACCATCATTTTCAACTTTTCCAAACCAGCACTTCTCAAACGTTTCCTCAAAGCGGGGTTTTAAATTTTTTAGATTGAGTGTTTTAGTATCAACATCTAGCATCAAACCAAAATCATGCATCCAAAACTGATCTTGACACCGTTTATTACGAATCTCATAAGGCCGCTCATCACAGACTTTTACCCCCATATTTTCTAACATAGGCAATGTGTTTGATAAGGAAGCCAGACCTCTATTAAACAATTTAAACCGCAAGGTTTTCTTTTCTACGGCAGTTAAAGGGCTATATAACAAGCTTTCTGCAACCATATCACTAGAAATGAGATATTCTATTTTATTAATATCCAGCACTGCAGAACGACAGGAAACATCTTCTCTATACGCCGCAGAAAATCCCTCATGATAATCAGCATACAGTTGATTACCTGATGCCTCGCCATGCGCAGCTTGCAACTCTTCTTTTAAATCATCATTCCAGTCTGCTAGCGCATGGACGATTTGTTTTTCAATTTCCCGCGCATCATATTCGACACAACAGCCGTCTTTGCTATGAATGATAAAATGCAACCTGGCAAGAATAGATTCTGATAGCTGAACACTAAATTCAACATTTTTTGCATTAAAAATATCAATCAGAATGGTTTGAATCTTTTTACGTGTTTCAGTACGATAGCGATCCCTAGGCACAAACACAAGCAGAGATGCAAAATGCCCATAAACATCATGACGAACAAAAACCCTAACCCTCTGACTCTGCTGCAACAACAGCATACCTTCTATAAAAGCTAATAAGGAATTAAAATCAGCTTGAAATAATTCATCTCTTGGCAAAGATTGCAACGTAAACAGCAAGGCTCTCGCTCTATGGGAGTTATGTTTAAAATCAAACTTATCTTGTAATTGTTTAATTTTGGCAGAAACCATTGGAATCTCTTTGATCAAACAAGAATAAGCAGTAGAACTATACAAGCCTAGAAAACGCTTCTCACCAACAACCTCCCCCTCTTTGTTATATTGCTTAATACCAATATAATCCATAAAGACAGGTCTATGTACCGTAGCTCTTGACGTTGCTTTAGTTATCATTACTGCCTGAGGCGTATTAACGACATTATAAGCATCCTCAGTCATAGGAATAATTTGTGCTTCAGGTATGGTTGCAATCGAATCACGAAGCACTCCTAATCCAGAACCTTGAATGGCTCGAGACCCAATTGAATCGCCCTCTCTAATGATCTGATATTCACGATAGGCTAAAAAAACAAAATGGTTATCATGTATCCATTGTAAAAAATCAACCTCGTCAGCAAGTTGCTTACTATTCGCTGTTTGCTGCTTAAGTTCGTCAATAACTTTCTGCATTTGCTGTAAACAAGCAGGCCAATCCTCAGTAGATGCTTTAACATCAGTAATGACTTTTCCCAAGCTTCTTTTTAGCAAATCCATGCTACTAGAGGTACTTTGCCTATCAATTTCCAAATGAATCAAACATTCATTCACACCTTCATCATCTGAAAAGGACACAAAATGTCCTGACTCGTTTCTTATTATTGAATAAACAGGATGTAAAACCAGGTGATTAGTAAAACCATATCTATTCACTTCCATGCAAACAGACTGTAATAAAAAGGGCATATCCTTGACTATTATTTCTACAATAGTATGGCGAGACTGCCAGCCATGCTCTTCAATACTGGGGTTATAAACCTGTATTTTCTGCTCCGCTGAAAATTCCAACACTAAGTTCCAGTGTGATAAAACAGCGCCATATAGATCTTCTATCGCTATTTTCTCTATATCTTCAAAAATGACTGACTGATAATACTGGAGAGCAAACTTGGTCAGTAAATCGGCCTGTTCAGCTTCTAGCTTCTGATTAATATAGCTGGATAAATCATTGAGTAACTTCTTGTTTGCATTATTGACCATGGCACTTCATCCTTCAGCTTAATCTCTATTAGCTTAATAGTAGACTAACTCAAGGCATAAATGGAACTTAAAATTATTTTAATCAATGATAGAGTTTTGCTGGGTGTAAAGCGGGGTTATTCTGTTACTTGATCAGGCAACTGCCAATCAATGACTTTCTTTCCATTTTTGTTAAGGTATTGATTGGCTGCACTGAAATGTTTACTGCCAAAAAAGCCACGATATGCCGACAAGGGCGATGGATGAGGTGCTTTTAAAACCAAATGGCGTTCCGCATTAATTACAGCACCTTTCTTCTGAGCATAACTCCCCCAAAGCATAAAAACCACATTTTCGCAGCGTGCATCAATGGTCGTTATAATTTTATCTGTAAATTGCTCCCAACCCATTCCTTGGTGAGAATTAGCATTTGAAGCCTCTACCGTTAAAACAGCATTAAGCAGTAAAACTCCCTGCTTCGCCCAACTTTCCAAATAACCATGCTCTACGGGTTTAATTTGCAAGTCAGCCTGTAACTCTTTATAAATATTTACCAACGATGGGGGTGTTTTTATACCGGGCAAAACAGAAAAACATAACCCATGTGCCTGATTAGGTTGATGGTATGGATCCTGCCCTAAAATAACGACTTTCACCTGATCCAAAGGTGTTGTTTCCAATGCGTGAAACCAGTTATTTGAATGGGGATATATAGTTTTATGCTTATCTTTTTCACACCTAAGAAACTTTCTAAGGTCTTGCATATAAGGCTGCTCAAACTCAGCAGCCAAATCAGCCTTCCAACTTGGGGCACTTTCTAAAAACACAACACCAGCCCTATACAAATTAAATAGTCATATTAACAGAGTACGGAATAATAAATTGCTATAGAAGCAAGTATCAGCATCTATACATTAATACTCTTTAACCTTCCGCCGTCCACTCTTGCAGAGCAGTAATAATTTCTAACGCTTGTTTTTCACTCGAAATATTAAATTTCGATTTTTGTGAATATTCACCATTTCTTTTTTGGTAACGACGAATAGTAAACTTATCTGGCCCGTATTCTTCTTTAGTGCGGTTCCAGTCTTGATATTTATAAATAACGGTAGCCCAAGCACCTTTGCTTAACACCTTTTTATCTAATTCTTTAACCGTTTCTATACCGCCATCTTCATAGCTTACCGTTAATTCTTCGACTGTTTCAGCCATTACATCCTCACTAATAAATTTAAATTAATCGTAGCAGCTACTTTGGGTTATTTGAAAAACAATCCAAATGCTCTACTTCCCTCACCTGTTTCAATTGTATCAACAACTTGTAGGGTTTGGGCATCAATAACTGATACATTGCTATCAAACCAGTTAGCCACATACACATGCCTATCATCAGGATGAGTACTTATCCCTTCTGGTTTGTCTCCCACTTCAATCTCAGCAATCACTTTTAAAGTTGCTGTATTAATAACCGAGACCGTACTATCATCTTGATTGGTAACAAATAGTAAACTATCATCCAGGGCTAAACTAGTGGCATAAGGTCTAGAGCCTACCTTTACCGTTTCTAACCGCTTTAAGTGTGTATTTTCCAATACAGTAACATCATCACTTTCTACATTTGCGGTATAGATTCTTTTACCTTTTTTATCGACAGTCAATCCAAACGGGTGAGCGCCCACTTTCGTTGTATTTCTAATCTTTAATTGTTTCAGGTCTATCTGCGAAATTGTATCATCTACTCGATTGGCCACATATAACCAGCGATTATCTGAACTGACCATCATGCCAGATGGCGATTTACCTACTTGGATGGTTTTAATTAATTTAAAACGCTCGGTATCAAATACTGAGACCGTATTCTCATACCAATCGGCAACAAAAACTCGCTCACCTGTTGCATCAACCGCAATACCTAATGAGGCACCACCGACTTCTACAACTGAAATTTTTTCTAGCTTTTTAGCATCTAAAACAGCAAACCCACCGCCATTTGGAGTACTAATATATACCTGATCTTTTACATTATTGACTGCAACACCCACAGGCTTGCCCGTCACCGTAATCGTTTTTAAAACATTATTAGTGTTTGCATCAATAACTGAAACGGTATTATCTAACTGATTAGTAATATAAGCATAAGGCTCTGCAATTGCTTGGCCACTGGAAACCAAAAGGATCAATGCAAAAAAGATAGAATAATCCTTATTTAAAAAAAGTCTTTTCAAGAATAATCCTCAATAAATGAATTGCTCACAACAGCAAGCATAACAATGAAATAGATCGGCAGGCAATAAAAAGGACGCAGCTCAAAATGAGACAACGCCCTTTCAAATAAAAAGATTTATCTTTTCATTTTAAATTTAACATCAGCACTTGAACCAAATTTTCCAGCAAGATTTTCTAAACCGGCTTTTAAAACAGCTGTTACAGCTTCGTCAGCTGCTTCTTCATTTAGTTCTGCAGGTGGATTGTTATTTACATATCCACGGTAGTATGTAGCAACCCAAGTTACAACAGATTTACCACCTTTACCTTTTACAGTAATTTTTGCTGCGTAGTTTTCAACTGGCAATACAGGAACATCTTCGTCCTGACCTGCGTGTTGAATCGTTTTAACCGTACTCATATCAGTAATTTTATACTTATATGACATTTTATCGGCTTTATAATCTTTTAACTCTTCAGTAATCGTTCCACCGTTTTTCAACGTTAAAACACGTACTGAACCTTTTTTATTGCCTTTATCTGCTGACGCACTTTTAACTGCAGGAAGCCAAGACATATCTTCATAGTTACTGATCACATCCCATACTTTATCAGCGGCGGCATCAATTGTAACTGTAGCTGTTAACTTTCCTCTTACAGGCCCATGGGCAACAGCTGTTGCTGTAAAAAATATTGCGACTAACGAAACAATTAACGAAATTTTTCTCATATCACTTCCTAAATTTATGGAGTTAAAAAAATCAAACCGCTTATTATAAAGTAAATTCACCAAAGCTAAAATCTATATCACCAAAAACATACTTGTCAAAGCGGCAAAGTGAATTATGAACCATTTCAACTGAACTATAGATGAATTGTTTTACGTTGATCAGTTAATAACTTATCTGTTCTTTCGGTATGGTGATCTGCTAATGATTTATCCACGCCTTCAGCTGTAATAGCTAACAGACCATTTTCTAACCTTAAAATCCAGCCTTTTTCTCTTAAATACCATAAATGAAAATCTAAAATTTCATTTGGACACCCTGTTAATCGTTCTATTTCAAGATTACCACTACCTGGGTTATGTATATTACGTTTTCTTTTTACATATAATACTGAAAGCACACGAGCCTGTATCACTTCATCATTTTCAAACCCTTCCCACTGCCCCGCTTCTTCAACCAGCCCCCATTGATATATTGCTGTTTTCTTATTGTGAATATCATAATTAGCCCTTTTCTCAGGGTCTCTTAATGTTTCGTGAGCTTTAACAATTTCGGTGAATTTTTTGGTATCGCCTGTTTCAACATGATCAGGGTGGTAACGTTGCGCCAAATACCGAAAGACTCTATCAATAGTATCTGCATTAGCATTGGGACTAATTTCAAGAATTTCGTAAAAATCGGGAGTTTGATTACTATTCATAATGCCTCGTTTTTCCAAACTAGTTTCTAATATAGTATCAGAAATCCTCTATCGCTTAGAATGATTCTTATTTATAAACAAGAAGTCTAGCGGCAAACATCTTCCACCCTCTCGACAAATTATTGACAACTCACCCATAAAATACCACAAACACTTGTTATATATGTAGTTTTATAATATAGGCACGTTATTCGCTTTAACCTAATTAAAATAAATCTCTAGTGAGGATTAGGCGAATGAAAGAAGAATCAGCAAATTTAGCCATTGTTAGTAACAATACATTTGAAGCGTCAAGGGCTGTTAACCTACATCATTATGATATAAGCAGCGCTCTCCAAACTACCTTAGAGTTCAATGAATTAATTAAAATATTCAGTGATAAAATTCACAGTCTAGTTCCGCACAATGGTTTTATCTATGAAAATAATGAATTCGGTTTAGAGATTAGCCAAGGCATAGTCACCAAACATTCTTGTACTTATGCCCTTAAAGTTGAAGATACACAGCTAGGTAGCTTAAAGCTAATGCGTCGTCAAAAATTTGCTGAAAAGGAACTTAAACTTTTAGAATCTTTGCTTTGTTCTTTAATTTACCCATTAAAAAATGCGACTTTATTTAAACAAGCAATGAAAATGGCATACACTGATCCATTAACAAAAACAAATAATAGAGCCGCACTAAACGATACCTTACAAAGGGAAATTAAATTAGCAAAAAGACATTCAAGCCCCCTATCATTAATATTTTTTGACATCGACCATTTCAAAGACATCAATGATAACTATGGCCATGAATGTGGTGACATTACACTCTCATCAGCCGCCCATTGTATTAAAGAGGCGGTCAGAGGCAGCGATATTGTATTTCGGTATGGTGGTGAAGAGTTTGTCATACTTTTAAGCGATACAAACCTGGATGGTGCCAAATTAATGGCTGAAAGAATTCGTAAAAACATTGAAAGTCACACCATTGCTTATGGTATGGAAACCTTAAAATTAACAGCCAGTCTTGGTATAAGCAGCTTAAGAGGTACTGATAAAAGTGATGCTTTTCTAAAACGAGCGGACTCAGCCATGTATAAAGCCAAAGAAAATGGCAGAAACCAAGTACAAACAGAGCAAATTGCTCAATTAGTTTAGAAGTTAGCTTGTTTTTTTGCAATGCCAGCCTGTATTTATAGGGTCGAGAGAAATACAGGCTCCATACAAACTACTCTTAAGCTATTTTTATCCAGGTTTTCATACTGAGATATAATCCAGACTGTTTTTCATAATCTCGTTCAATAACAATGTCATCCTCTCCAGACTGGCAAAAAGTTGCCAGTAAAATTGAACAATCAACACAAATACCTTTTGCCATTGAAAGCGTTACGCCTGTATCTGGCGGCTGTATCAACTCAGCATTTATCATTCAGAGCAAAACTCACAGTTATTTCATCAAACTGAACCAAGCCAAGCGACTTCCGATGTTTAAAGCTGAGTTTGATGGACTCAAAGAAATAGCTCAAACAAAAACAATTAAAGTACCTAATCCCATTTTATATGGTGTAGCGAATAGTGATGCATTTTTGACACTAGAAAACACCCCCTTAAAGTATTCTAATCATCAGACCGATCAACAATTGGGTACCCATCTCGCTAATTTACATTCAATAAAACAATCTCAATTTGGCTGGCATCAAGACAACACCATTGGCTCCACTCAACAAATCAACAATTTTTCAAATGACTGGGTTCATTTCTGGCAAGTTAACCGCCTAGGATTCCAAATAGCATTAGCCAGCAATAACGGTTATGCCCCCTCACTGATTGATTCAGCTGAAAAATTATCAGACCTTGTTTCTTGTTTTTTTACAACATATACCCCTCAGCCATCGTTGTTGCATGGAGATTTATGGGCTGGCAATGCCGGCGTAACGAAACAAAACCAAGCGATTGTTTATGATCCTGCTTGTTATTATGGCGACCGTGAAGCAGATATTGCCATGACTGAATTATTTGGTGGTTTTAGTACTCATTTTTACAGTGCCTATAACGAAGCATTCCCTCTAGATTCAGGGTATAAAGTGAGAAAAAACCTTTATAATCTCTACCACATTCTTAATCACCTAAATTTATTTGGACGCAGTTATCAGAGACAAGCTCAAGACATCATCAATTCACTACTGGCAGAAGTTTAATCATAGTTTTGTTCCGTCATGAGAATAGCTCTCGCATACCTTAGTATCATATTGTTATGGGCAACCACACCACTTGCAATAAAATGGAGCGGACAGGGACCGGGGTTTATTTTTGGCGCCGGCTCTCGTATGTTTATTGGGGCAGTTTGCATGGTGATTATACTTGCTATAAGACGTAAACGATTACCCTCCCACCGAAAAGCAAAAATAACCTACTTTATTATTGCCATACAAATATATGGCGCTATGTTATCTGTTTACTGGGGGGCTCAGTTTGTACCCTCAGGCTGGGTTTCCGTTATCTTTGGACTATCACCTTTCATCACTGCGTTATTTTCTGCACTTTGGTTAAAGGAACGGTGCTTTAGTCTTGGAAAAATATTTTCTTACTTTTTGGGGCTGGCGGGGTTAAGTATTATTTTCAGTTCTGCATTACAGCTTAACATTCAAGCAGTATATGGCATGCTGGGGGTTCTAACAGCTGTTTCACTACAAACAGCCAGTGCTGTCTGGGTTAAACGTATTCATGCAAAACTGCCAGCCGCTACTCAAGTAACAGGCGGCTTATTATTTGCTCTCCCCGCCTATTTGATCACCTGGGTCATATTTGACGATGCCAAGTGGCCTGACCAGCTATCGGTATTAAATATCTCAGCTATTCTTTATCTAGGCATTATCGCTACTACCATAGGTTTTGTTCTCTATTATTACGTCCTGATTCACCTACCCGCGACAACAGTTGGATTTATTCCAATGATTTCACCAGTCCTTGCTCTGTATTTGGGACATACCATTAATGATGAACCTTTATCATTAAAAATCATCACAGGCTCAGCCTTAATTCTGATGGCCTTACTCATTCACCAATTCTATGACAGAATATTCAGTCAAAACAGGAAATTGATTTAAAAGAACAATCGAAAAAAGACACCCTTTATGTCGCAGATACAGCATAAATTTAAAAATGCTGAAAACCATGAAGCCTTTAAAATAATACAAATGAAATCAATAGTGTCAGATCAACTTTTATTGAAACATTGAGGATGAGTGCACATTATTAACAGGAGTTAGTGTCAATGCCTAACTTGGCCAAAAAGGCCGAAACCATCTACTCAAAGAATACTTACATCAAACTAGATCTATTAGAAAATTTGCCAAGTACTACATCAACAGTAAATCGGTATAAACAATTTATTTAGTAGGATAATTTATAACTGATCATTTCGGAATTATCACACCCAATTGTTTCGCCTAGACTAATTCTTCCTTCTCCAAACAACAAAGCTTTTTCATTTTTCAAAAATGACACTTTACCGCCCAATTGTTCAATATAAGTACCATTGGTACTTTTATCCGTTAATGAAAAATTCCCTCTACTATATTCAATGATCAAATGCGTACGAGAAACAGACTTACCATTAACACAGATTGTTGCCTGTTCTGACCTACCAACTACCACAGGTAAGAAATTATTTTCGATCGTATACGTTTTATTTGCATAATTTAAGGTTAAATTAAGAGTGTTTGTTTTACGCTGTCTAGATTTGGTTACCATAGCAGTCAAATCATCAGTTTTTTTCCAGATAATTTCCCATGTTGTAACCGGCAGTGCTTTACCTTTTAGACTTACTTGATCATATGCTCTAATGTGATTTTTAAATTTAGCAGAAAGCTGTTCTACAACGGAATCAGTGACCAATGTTTTCGTTGCATTTGCTAAACTGGCAATTCTTGCAGCCACATTAACCGTATCACCAAACACATCTTTTTTATCTTCAATAACATCACCAAAATGAAAGCCAATTCTAAGGCTCATTTTTAGCTTACTCAAGCCAGGGTGATTTAAAATTAGTTCATGCATACTGCAACTTGCAAGATAGGCGTAATCAACTTGGGGAAAAGTGCACATAACCTCATCTCCAATCGTTTTGATTACCAAGCCGTTATATTCTCCAGTTATACGCTTTAAAAGTGCTAAACAAGAATCAATATTTTCTTTAGCAATTTTATCTCCATATTGCTCATATAATCGTGTACTACCTGTTACATCTGCAAATAAAACAACACATTGTTTAGACTCAACTTTCATAAATAATGCCAGCTAACCCAAAAACTAAAGAGATCAATAATCTCATAAAAACAACAGGATGCAAAGAAAAAAATTGACCAAATCAATGAATAAAGCACCAATAAACATCAATCAAAAAAGATGCCTATTTTAAACATTACTCTATTTTAACGGGTATGCATTAAGCTGTTGCTCAAGGAATTCTGGAATACGTTGATCCAACCAGTACTCTGGTTTTAAAGGGTTCCGGCCCGATACAAAACCCACATGCCCACCTGACTCAGTGATTTCTAATGTAATATGCGCAGAAAGGTCCAGCTCCTGAGGCATCACTTCATCACTCATAAACGGGTCGTCACTCGCTTGAATAAGTAGCGTTGGAACAGTGATTGTCTTAAGAAACTGCCTGGAACTAGACTTTTGATAATAGTCATTTACACCAGAAAAGCCATGTAACTTAGCTACAACCTGATCATCATATTGCCAAAATGATTTTATTTTAGACATATCACCACATTGTTTTATTTTACTGACCTCTTCTTGCTTACCTTTTTTTTCTAAATGAGTTTGCTTTATGCGCATATAGTCTTTCAGTTCATCGATAAGATTTTTTCTATAGACCATCGAAAAACCACTATCCAGTTTTGTAGCACATTCACTTAATACAAAAGGTACTGAAACAGCACTGGCGGCAAATAACTTTACATTATCTGATTGCTCACCCAGCCACTTTAACAAAGCATTTCCACCTAATGAAAAACCTACAACAGCAAGGGCAGCATCCGGTTCGCGCTGTCTTATATGTTGAAAAACAAACTGAATATCTTCGGTATCACCCGAATGATAACAACGCGCTAAATCATTAGATTGCCCACTACAACCACGAAAATTTAAAACAGCACTACGAAAACCTTGTTTTAGTAAAGCAATCTGTAAACCCTTAATATAACCAGAACCAGAACTCCCTGTTAAACCATGAAACATAATAACGAGTGGCTGCTCACCTTTTCCACAGAAATCAATATCTATAAAGTCATGATCAGGCGTTACAAGGCGTTCTCGCCAAATATCAGGATGAGGAGTTATGTTACGAAATAATGCGGGATAAATTGTTTGTAAGTGCTGATTTTTTAACCACCAGGCAGGTTTAAATGTTGATTTAATAATCACAACACAACAATACCTTGAGCATACGTTCTTAATGCTTCAAGTATTTTTATTTTTTCTTCTTCATCAGCGTATTGCACAGACAGTGAATTTAATTTTTCAAAATAATCACCAGAGGACATAGCAAACAGTGATTTCTGTTTTTTAAGCCACTGTGCTTGCTCGGGCTCTGTTAGTGAGTCTGGAAAATTTCTCGCTCTATAATTGAAAAACAATTGTTCAAACCGCTTATCAGAGACCGTCAGCTTGAGATTAGCCAATTGCTCAGATGTAGCATTCCTGATTTTCGAAAAAGATTTTTTATCATCAAAAGAAAAAAATCCATCATAAATCATGGCATCCACATTACCCTTATTATCAAAAACTTTTTCTGATAAAAATACCTCTGATATTGTCTCTACTAATTGTGGATTATTTTTAAGCTTTTCAAGATTGGAGTAACAAAGTGATTTATCAATCCCCAACCGCTCAGCATTCTCAGGTAACAACGCTTTTTCAATGGCAATAAAAGGACATTTATTTATATGCACCAGTTTTAATGGTATAGGTAACTTATCACCCAGCTCATCATGCTTTGTATACAATCGCTGACTAATCTCCTCACTGCTTAAATCCAGTAAAGGTGAAATATCCTGCGACAAATCCACGACAACAACGGCATTAGTATTCGTCGGATGCCAAACAATCGGGGCGACAACCCCTGCATTCCCTCTTATAGAGCCAAACATACCCGACACATGCACTAATGGCTTCAGTTCATCTACATTAATTAAGTCTTTAACTTTGTTTTTATTACGTAACGCAAAGTAATAATCAAATAATTTAGGACACGCTTGTTTAATTAGCTTTGCAATAGCAATGGTTGCATAAACATCAGATGTTGCATCATGCGCATTTTCATGACTAATACCATTTGCTTCAGTCAGTAGCTCCAGGCGAAAGCTTGGTAAACCTTGTTCATTTTTTGGCCAGATGATGCCTTCAGGACGTAAAGCATAAGCTGCTCGCACTAAATCAATAATATCCCATCGAGAACTACTGTTTTTCCAGCTGTACTCATAAGGGTCATAAAAATTACGATACAAAATATTACGGGAAAACTCTTCATCAAAACGGATCGTATTGTAGCCAACAACACAGGTATTAACTTGACTAAACTGTTGATGTATTCTACGGGCAAACTCAGCTTCTACTACGCCTTCAGACTGAGTAATATCAGGTGTAATATGGGTGACAAGTGCCGCTTCAGGCTGTGGCAAATAATCATCACTTAAGCGGCAGTAAAACATGTCGGGATCGCCGATGATATTAAAATCCATATCAGTGCGTATACCCGCAAACTGAGAGGGTCTATCAAGTGATGGACTTAGCCCCCAAGTTTCATAATCATGCCAATAAAAAGTAGCTTGTTGTGATGTCATTTAAAACGAGTATTCTATGAAAAAACTTATTTTGTAGTATATAAAGTAAGGAGTGAAGATTCTGACTAGCGTAACTCGGCAGAAATTATGCAGGAGTGCAAAAACATGTTTTTGCACTCCTAAAACTAACCCATCATTAATGGTTATGTTTTTACAGCATCCTTAGATTGAAACTAGCGCTCTTAATACATCAGTTCTACTCACAATGCCAACTAAGGCCTTATCATCAAAAACAGGATAACTTCTTAAGGTCGTATCTTGAAATTTTTCGGCTAAATCAACAATACTCGACTCCGCATCAACTGATAAGATTTCCGTACTCATAAAGTCAACCACTTTACCACTCATTCCCTGATTATAAGCAGAATCCAAAACGACTTTCATACAATCCTTTTCTGAAAACATACCAACGAGCTTACCAGAATCATCCAACACGGGTGCACAGGTTATTTTATGACTCAACAATTGTTTGATAGCAACCATAGCTTCAGTATCCGGCTTTACAGTCATTATATTTTTAGTCATATAATCTGCAATTGTAATTTTTGCTAGCATAAACTTCCTCTTAATTTATTATAATAACTTACTATTACTCAGCTGATTTTTTTAAGGCTTGAGGATCAAAGGTAATATTTTGAGCTTCTTTTGCCATAGCTTCAGCATCTCTCTTTTTTCTTTTATCGCATTTTTCCACACAAACACATGATCCATTGCTTGCGCCGCCACAAGAGCCTTTTATCGCTCTTCTACCAAATATAACACCAATTGCCATAATTACTACGACAATTAACATAAAAGCAAATGTTACTAAAAAATATATCATTCTAATACCTTAAATCTTTCTACAAACGAAGACGATACCTTCTCAACAAAGCCCTTGTTTGTTTTTATAATAAATAAAGCCGCTATTTTTTCTTTCTCGGCTAATTGATGCCCCTGCTCTGGACCTAACACCATCAATGCTGTCGCCAATGCATCTGCTTTCATTGTAGTATCGCTTAATATGGTGACTGATGCTAATTTATGTGTGATTGGCTTACCAACACGCGGATCAATAGTATGAGAAAAACGCACCCCATTTTCTTCAAAAAAATTACGATAATCACCCGAAGTTGCTAGAGAGATATCAGATAAGGGCAATACTTTTTGAATCATTCGCTGTTGAGCTGCTGGCTTTTCTACTGCAATACGCCAAGGTTTATGTCGATTATTATGCCCTTTCAATCTTAACTCACCACCAATTTCCACCATATA
>ENA-ORXI01001399-ORXI01001399.1-sediment-metagenome-genome-assembly--contig:-NODE-1399-length-18681-cov-14.791765_pt1 | contig 18681 bp, 14 predicted proteins | sample MGYA00237861_ERZ511468 | MGnify/ENA primary metagenome ERZ511468 (study PRJEB26299, sample SAMN06266213) | sediment metagenome | isolation source: Hudson Canyon methane seep mesocosm | place...
TGAGTACGTTTACGTTTGATATTACTAGGCTGAAAAGTTCTTTTCATTTCACCAACTCCACTATATTAATTCTGGTATGCCGTTTACGCCGAAAAGTATTCGACCTGACATTTAGCCGAGGAATTATAATATTTACTGCTGCGGTAAGTCAATAGAATGTCGAGATAATTTATTTATGGAAAATAAATGTTGTGGATAAGTTTAATCGTCTCGCTGCAAACAGTATACTATTCATATTAATCTAACACTCTTATTAACTTATAAAGGAATTACTGTGTCTTCACCCTTGTGGGAAAAATGCTTGTCCCACCTTGAAGGTGAATTGTCGGCACAGCAACTCAACACCTGGCTCCGTCCATTACAAGCCATTGAAACTAACGATAGTTTGCAGTTATTGGCTCCAAACCCTTATGTTCAAGCATGGGTTCAAGAGCAACTTGAAGCAAAAATAAATCAACTTCTAGGTGCATTAAGCCAAGGTCGAATCGCTTCTGCCAGCATTGAGGTGGGTACTAATAAACCTAGCGCTACAACACAAGCTCCGTCACCACAACAAGCTAAAAACACGGCACCTCGCTCTGAACCAGCCATAAGTAGCCCAATAAACCCCGCTTTCACCTTTGAGTCTTATGTCGAGGGTAAGTCGAATCAAATTGCACGCGCAGCGTCACTACATGTTGCAGAGTCTCCAGGTACCAGTGGTTATAACCCACTCTTTCTATATGGTGGTACGGGGTTAGGAAAGACTCATTTGATGTTAGCGGTGGGCAATCAAATTAAAAAAGATAACCCCAAAGCCCGAGTGATGTATTTATCGTCTGAGCGCTTTGTACAGGATATGATTACCGCACTTCGCAATAATGTTATTGATAAGTTCAAATCTCATTACCGTAGTGCTGATGCCTTATTAATTGATGATATTCAGTTTTTTGCCAAAAAAGAACGATCGCAAGAAGAGTTTTTCTATACCTTTAATAGTTTATTAGAGGGCCAAAAACAAATCATCCTCACTTGTGACCGCTTTCCTAAAGAAGTTCAAAATCTTGATGAGCGATTACAGTCACGTTTAGGTTGGGGCCTGACTATCGCCATTGAGCCGCCTGAGTTAGAAACCCGCGTAGCCATTTTGATTAAAAAAGCACAACAAAACTTGGTCACTTTGCCAGATGATGTTGCTTTTTTTATTGCCCAACGTATTAAGTCTAATGTTCGTGATTTAGAAGGCGCATTACAACGTGTCATGGCCTTTTCTCGCTTTACCAATCAGCCTCTATCCATTGAGATGGCTCAAGAAGCATTAAAAGATCTCTTAGCCTTACATCAAAAATTAGTTACATTAGACAGCATTCAGAAAACAGTAGGAGAATATTTCAAACTGCGTATTTCTGATCTGCTATCTAAAAAACGCACGCGGTCTATTGCTCGTCCACGACAAATTGCAATGGCATTAGCTAAAGAATTAACCAATCATAGTTTGCCAGAAATTGGCGAAGCGTTCGGTGGTCGAGACCATACCACGGTATTACATGCCTGCCGTAAAATTGCCGAATTAAAAGAAACAGATACCCGTGTCGCTGAAGACTACCGTAATTTACTTAGAACCCTATCGAGCTAAGCTGAGAGACTAATCATGCAATTTACCGTGAGCCAAGAAACAATTGCCCGCCCATTACAATTAGTTTGTAGCATCGTCGAGCGTAGAGCGACGCTACCTATTTTATCGACAATTCTATTACGAGCTCATGGTAATCAGCTATCAATGACCAGTACTGATATGGAACTGGAAATGATTGCCACACTGCCAGTTGCAGTTGAACAAGAAGGTAAAACCACCGTTTCTGCGCGTAAGTTTCTTGATATTTGTCGTGCAATGCCAAGTAATGCCACTATCAGCTTTAAGGCTCAAGATAATAAAGCCGTTGTTCGTGCTGGCAAAAGTCGTTTTTCATTATCGACATTACCCAGTGAGGACTTTCCTGATAGCGAAGGTGCAAATTACGTTGATGAAATCAGCTTGCCACAATCTGCATTAAAATCATTGTTAGATGAAACTAGCTTTGCTATGGCGAGCCAAGATGTTCGTTATTACCTCAATGGTTTATTACTCGAACGTGAAGATAATATCTTGCGTGCTGTTGCCACAGATGGTCACCGCTTAGCATTAGGCAGCCTAACAACCTCTAGTTCTGTAGCGGACAAAAGCAGCATTATCATTCCTCGTAAAGCCATTATGGAACTCGGCCGCTTGCTCAATGATAGTGAAGAAAATGTCACTATTGGATTTAGTAGCCAACAAATTAAGGTTGAATTACCAGATCTTCACTTCACTTCAAAGTTAATCGATGGTCAATTTCCTAATTATGAGCGTGTGATCCCGATTAATGGTGGCAAGGAAGTGATTGCTGAACGAGAACAACTCAAACAAGCACTATCTCGCGCGGCTATTTTATCTAATGATAAACATCGTAGTGTGCGTATTAATATTGAATCGGGCTTATTCAAAGCGACTGTAACCAATCAAGAACAAGAAACAGCAGAAGAAGAAATAACGATTGATTATGATGAAGCACCATTAGAAGTTGCCTTTAATAATGCCTATTTACTTGATTTGCTCAATGCTATTCCTGATGACAAAGTAAAAATGGTCTTTGTCGATGATGATAGAAGAGCCTGTGTACTTGTTTCACCTGTAGATAAGAAACTTGAGCGACAATATGTCGTGATGGCAATGATTCTATAGCTGGAGTATTCAATATATGGCGGGGGGATGGTCGAAAGACGGTGCAGTACAAGATCAAATAGATGCAAGCGTAGAAGATGCGGTCAATCTCGCACGCAGCCAATTGCCACAAGGCGAAAGTCTCGTTCACTGTGAAGAATGTGAGACTAAAATTCCAGAAGCACGTCGCAAAGCCGTTTCCGGTGTTCGCTTGTGTGTTCAATGCCAGTCTGAATTAGATACTCAACAAGAAAAACAAAGCGGATTTAACCGCCGCGGCAGTAAGAGCAGCCAATTAAGATAATAGGTTAATGTCTCAATTCGCCCATAACAACTGACTTTTCTGTTACTTTTTTCACTACATCTAGATAATAATCATCGCGGAATTCATCAATAACCCGTTTGACATTTTCATCTTCCACACCACTACCTAACAATACTTCTTCAGTTAAACGTAAACTTGTTTCCAATGTTTCAGATACTGTCGTTGTTGCGCCCTTAGTGATTAAGTTTGCACAGTGAAGTCGATCACGCGCACGCGCATGAATTGGCATGTCAGCATAAAACTGTCGCACTTGGAAAACTAAGTTATTAACTTGCTCAGGGTCTTCCAAAGCTATCACCAACATTTTGGCGCGATCTGCACCGGCAGACTGTAGAACCTTAACCTTGCTTGCATCACCAAAAAACACTGGGAAGCCTTGTGCTCGTGCATTTTTTACTCGATCTTGCTTCAAATCTAAAGCAATATAAGGAACGCCAGCTGAGCCTAATAGAGCGCCAACTCGAGCACCAACTCGTCCAAAACCAGCTAAGATAATATGCCCCTCTGACTCATCAATAAACTCTGCGTACTGCTCTTCATCTGTTAACTCAGGCTTATAGAATTTTAATAGCCAGACATTCGCCAACTTAACAACAAAAGGCGTAAACACCATTGTTAAGGTAATAATTAATATCATCATCTGACCTAGATTTTCATCTATCACACCTGATACAGCAGCAAAACCCAACATAACAAAACCAAATTCACCACTCTGAGAAAGTAAGGCGCCTGTTTGTAAAGCGATATCATGCCGAGCACCACTGACTCTTGCTAAACCATATACAACTGCACCCTTAACCATCATTAAACCAACGGCTAAAACAATAATGAGGCCTAACTGATTCCACAACAAACCAAAATCAATCCCCATACCGACGGTCATAAAGAATAGTCCCAGCAATATCCCCCTGAAAGGTAAGATATCAGCTTCAATCTGATGCCTGAAATGCGATTCTGCCAACATTAGCCCGGCTAAAAACGCACCTAATGCCATCGACAATCCGACTGACTCCATGATCCATGCAACACCCAGCACCAATAACAAGGCGACGGCAATAAAGACTTCAGGATCTTGGCTCGCTACGATTCGTCCTAATAATGGGTTTAACAGGTATCGACCAGCCAGCAACAAAGCAACAATTGCACCTATCGCATAAAAATAATTAAATTCAGTAGCGGCTTCAACCCCTCTATGCTCAGCCAAGAAAGAAACTAAAGCTAATAAAGGAACAACAGCAAGATCTTGTAATAATAAAATTGAAAAAGACATTCTCCCCATCACTGTGGAGATACCACCTCGTTCAGAGAGCAATTTCAAACAAAATGCAGTGGATGACAAAGCGAGTCCGAAGCTGATGACAATAGCCGCACTTGACGAAAGACCACAGGCAATTGCAATCAGATAAAGAATCGCAGCAGTAATTAATAACTGACCTAATCCTAAGCCAACCACCATTTTCCACATTTGTAACAACTTCTCAGGTTTTAACTCTATCCCCAAAATAAAAAGCAGAAAAATTACACCAAACTCAGCAAGATGACGAATTTCATCCACTTCAGTGATAATTCCTAAGCCCCAAGGACCAAGAATTACACCTGCCGTCAAATAACCTAAAATAGCTCCTAAACGAATCGCATGGAAGAACGGCACAATAACAACTGTTGCCAATAACAATGCCAATATATCAAAAAGGTAATGAGTACCTGCTCCATTCATATCTGTTTATTTCTCTATCAATTATGCAGCTTGTTGTTCGAGCATGACTGCTAAACCTTGTTTGTACACATCGGCAACCAAGTGATCTTTACCATCAGATGCTAAGACCTCAGCTAAAACCTGATAGGTTTCACCTCGTGGTCCATTATCAAGACTAGATCGCAAATATTCCTCAGATTTAGCCCATAGTTTATTGGCTTGAGCGAGACGGCCTAAGGTCAGTAATAACCATGGATTCTCTTCTTGGTTTTTAAGCCATTTTTCAGCCCTTGCTAATCGCTTAAGAAGATCTTCACCATGTAATATCATCCCATATTGATATACTAGCGAATCACTCCATTGCTTATGCATAAAGCCTTCAATTAACACCACAGCCCGGCCTTCATCGCCTTGTTGAATCAGCCCCGAAACATAAGGGCTAAGCAATGCTTCCGTTTGACGCGCTTTATTTGGTAGTTTCTGCCATACAGAGTTCATCAATGACCAGTCCTGCTTCTCAATAGCTGACTGTAACTGGCCTGCAGTAGCATCACTTGATAACGCTTTCACATCTGAAGCGGCGAGTACATGACGTTTACGCAAGTCAGGCAAAACATCTTGCACGCTTTGCCATTCATTCATATCTGAATACACTTGCTGTAATAACTGCAATACATATGGATGTTTTGGTGCGACTTCTCGCAAATGTTGTAAGGTTGCCAAAGCCTGCTCTTTTTGACCCGTAGCAAGTTGTAATTCAGCCTGAACGACACCTACAGCAACATCAGCGCCCTCAGTTGTCTCATGAGCCAAGCGAAGATAGTTATCTCGGCGTTCAGAGGCATTTTGTTTTTGTGCTGCCCTTGCTGCCGCTAAATAATGTAATAACGGTGTATCACTATTCGATGCATGACGGACTAATAATCGTTCTGCTTCTGCCCAACGACCCTCCTCTAAGGTAATCAAGCCTCGAGTGAGTGCCCGACCCGCTCTTTTATGACGCTGAGCTAAGTTCCATGCTGTCAATTTTCCCGGTGCCTGTTTTAATAATACTGTGCTTCTTAAAGCAATATAACTGGCTATCAATAAGATTAAAAAGCCAACAGAAAACACGATAAGTGATGTCTCTAAACTCCAGCTTCCATATTGTAATAGTACAAAACCCGGCTCAAAGTCTGCTGCCCAAATCAGTCCCGCTCCAAGCATCAATGCGAGTGCGATAATTATTAAGGACTTCATCGTTCAAACCCTTTAACCCAAGCTAGTGATCCTGAGATATCAGGCAAGGTGACTTCAATATTTGTTAATTGTAACTCTGTCACTAAGGCCGACATAGCATCACGTTCTTCACCAACAAAATACTGGCCTAACCACTGTGAAGATGACTTTAAACTCGACTCAAAAACAGATGATTGCCCACTTAATAAGGCAAAACGAGCTGTTTCAAGTTTTAGTCTTAAATTTTGATATAGGAAATATCGTTGCTCGGGCACTAATACTGCTGCTGTACCATCTTGTTGATGTCGAATCACTACTAGCGATTTAACTTCTTGCCAAGCTTGGTCTACAGCACTCTGCCAATCATCAGAAGTTAGTGTTTCATTCTCTTCACCTTCTGCAAGAGTGGGTGCCATCAATACGTGTAAATTATCAACATTATCTAAAGCACTTTGTAGCTGTAACGCCATACCGTCAACATCAACTTTAACAACTGATGAAAGTGCCAGCTGCTCATCTGCTATTAATGCTCGCAAAGGATGTAGGCGATAATCAGATAAAGCCTCTATACGCTCATCAGCTATCTCCAGTGCATCACTCGCCCCCCGAATATCACCAGCCAACAATACACGCTGGTTTGCTACATTAAGTAGGTACTCAACTTCTGACAGAGCCCAGTATTGCTCAACATCACCACGAGTAATCTGCTGGCTATCACTCAATATCTGAAGTTTCTCTGCAAGTGACTGCTGCTTAGAGTCCAAACTAGAAACTTGCTTATCAATTTTTGTATTTTGTTGTTGAAGTAATTGATTCAATTTTGAAGAGTCAGAAAATGAAGTCATGGCTGATGACAACTGTTGACTCATCTTTTCATCAGCTGACTTTTGCTGGTTCCACAACCAAAGAGAGCCCGCCTGTAAACACAATAAAACTAATATGGCGACCCAAATAAAGTTTGTTTTAGATTTTTCCCCATTCTCATCAACGCTGACTTCAGCATCTTGAATGGCATCCTGTTGCACAGTTTTATTTTCCATCGTTATTTTCCATTTTTATCAATTGTTCTAATACAGCATCATCGCTCACATTAGATGTAACAATAATATTCTGAAATCCTAATGACTCTGCATAGTTTTTAATTCTTTCACTAACGACAAGCATCGGCTTATCCAATAATGTTTTCAAGCCTTTTTGTAGTAAAAGGCTCAAATTCTTCACACCTTCAACACTCGTGCAAACCACACATTCCGCTGTTATTGCTTGTTCGCATTGCTCTAGTGTAGGTCGAGGTAATGCGCGTTTATACACTTCTAGGTAATGAACAACCGCCCCTCTTTGCAGCAAAGTATCCGCTAATAACTCTCGTCCACCCTTGCCTCGAACAATCAATATCTGCTTCCCTACCAACTCTTCAAACTCTGGCATAAGAAGTAGACCTTCACTACCAATTGATTGGCTCGGTTGAAGATCTACATGTAAGCCATGCAAGCGCATACTGGCTGCAGAGCCGGCACCAACCGATACCAACTGTGTGTGTTTGGCAAAGGGTTCTTTTATGGCGTTAACAAAGTTTGTAACGGCATTACGGCTGACAAAAATAATCATATCTTGTTCAGCTAAAACAAATTGAGGCCAAGTTTGTACATCCGTAGACACAATATCTATTACTGGAAAAGCCATCGCCTCTCCACCTGTGGTTTCTATCATGTCACATAGGTTTTTAGCTTGCTGCTCCGGTCGTGTGACCAAAACTTTAAGCCCATTTAATGGCGTGTTAGCTACCATAAACGTCGGCTAAGATTTTATCCGCACCTTGAGATAATAAATCTTCAGCCAAGGCAATGCCTAAAGCTTCCGCATCTTCTGCTTTGCCGCTCACTTCTGCACGTAACATCTCACTACCATCAGGACGGCCTACTAAACCTCGCAACCAAATCTCACCGTTATCTAATAACGCATAACCAGCAATAGGCACTTGGCAACCGCCAGCAAGACGTTTATTTAATGCCCGTTCCGCACTAACTGTAATCCATGTGTCAGGACAGCGTAATGGGGCAATTAAGGCATTAATTTCATCATCATCAACACGAGTTTCAATACCTACTGCGCCTTGACCAATTGCCGGCAAACTTTGTTCTGGTGTTAGAGCACTGCGAATACGGTCTTCAAAACCTAATCGCTTCAAGCCCGCTGAGGCCAAAATAATTGCATCATAATCGCCCGCATCTAGCTTAGCTAAACGTGTATTCACATTGCCACGTAATGGAATAACATCTAAATCAGGACGGTCTGTACGTAACTGACATTCACGGCGTAAACTTGATGTACCGACTTTCGCGCCTTGCGGCAAATCTTCTAATGATTGGTAAGTATTTGAAACAAAGGCATCACGAGGATCTTCACGCGGGCATACTACTGGTAAATGTAATCCTTCAGGAAACTCAACAGGCACATCCTTCATCGAATGTACCGCAATATCCGCATCACCTGCCAACATACCTTGCTCTAACTCTTTAACGAATAAGCCTTTACCACCGACTTTCGCTAAAGGCACGTCAAGGATTTTATCACCCTGTGTACTCATTTTTACCAGCTCGACTTGTAAGTCAGGATGTAGTTTTATTAATTCATCACGCACAAATTCTGCTTGCCATAGTGCTAAAGGGCTTTTTCGTGTGGCAATTTTTATAATTCTATCGGTCATTTCTTTTCCAATTTCGAATATTCACCACAGAGACACGAAGAACACAGAGAAAATAAATTATCTTTTCACTCTGTGCCCTTCGTGTCTCTGTGGTTTATTTTTAAACAATATATAGAATTCTATCATTTCTAGCATGACTGCCGAATAACCGAGTTATAATTGCCACTTTAAAACTTCTTAATATAAGAATTGAATCATGACTTCGCCTAAGAAAAAGCTATCATCAGCACGCCTAACTCAACCTACTAATGCCTTTGTTGAGGAATTCACCGCATCCGTTCAATTTGACCAACGTATGTATCAACAAGACATTCAAGGTTCAATTGCTCACGCAACCATGCTTGCTAGTGTTGATGTATTAACAGATGACGAACGAGATCAAATCATTGCCGGCCTAGAAACAATTCAAACTGAAATTGAAAATGGTGAGTTTGAATGGTCGATTGCACAAGAAGATGTGCATATGAATATAGAAGCACGTCTGATTGCTGTTATTGGTGAAGTCGGTAAAAAACTCCACACTGGTCGCTCACGTAATGACCAAGTCGCCACTGATGTTCGTCTTTATTTGCGCGATATGATCGAACCAATTAAATCTGAACTAAGCCGTCTGCAAGATGCATTGTTAAATGTTGCCGAGCGTGAAGCTGAAACAATTTTGCCTGGCTTTACACATTTACAAACTGCACAACCAGTTACCTTTGGTCATCACATGATGGCGTGGTATGAAATGTTAGTGCGTGATGCTGAACGTCTAGAAGACTGTGAAAAACGAGTTAACTCATCACCGCTTGGTGCCGCGGCATTAGCGGGAACAACCTTCCCAATTGATCGTGAACTCACGGCTAAATTACTCGGCTTTGAACGTATCTGTCTAAACTCATTAGATGCTGTTAGTGATCGTGACTTTGCCATTGAGTTTAATAGTTTTGCTTCTATCTTAATGATGCACTTATCGCGTTTCTCTGAAGAGCTTATCATTTGGTCTTCAGCACAATTTAACTTTGTAGATCTAGGTGATTCATTCTGTACTGGCTCATCAATCATGCCACAAAAGAAAAATCCTGACGTGCCAGAACTGATTCGTGGCAAAACAAGTCGTGTTTACGGCAATATGTTTAACCTATTTACCTTGATGAAAAACCAACCTTTAGCTTACAACAAAGACAATCAAGAAGATAAAGAGCCATTATTCGACACGATCGATACATTATTAGGCTCTTTACGTGTTTATGCCGACATGATGGGTGCAATGACCGTCAAACCAGAAAGTATGCGAAATGCTGCATTACGTGGCTATGCGACTGCAACAGACTTAGCCGACTATCTAGTTCGCAAAGGTGTTGCCTTCCGTGATGCCCATGAAGTGGTTGGTTTATCTGTAGCCTATGGTGTCGAACACAATTTAGATTTATCAGAAATGAGTTTAGAAACGCTACAAGGCTTCTCAGACCAAATTACTGATGATGTGTTTGATGTGCTTACTTTAGAAGGTTCCGTTGCAGCACGTGATCATTTAGGTGGCACCGCGCCGAACCAAGTACATGCAGCAATTCGTTATGCACGTTCACAACGCGATCAAGACCAATAACCATACATTTGTAGGAGTCGGCTTCAGCCGCGAATAGATACTCAAAATCAGGACTTATTCACCACAGAGACACACAGGACACGGAGATAAATATTAAAAATCTCTGTGTCTCTGTGGTTGAATGTTAAAACCTTTAAATTAATCTCGGCTTATTCGCGGCTGAAGCCGACTCCTACAATGATTGATACATCACCTACAAAAAAAGCGGTAATAATTTTCATTATCACCGCTTTTTTATATCTTCAGTTTAAGCTATAGAGCTTAGAACTTATAGCTTGCCCCAACATGTAATGCACGTTCCTCACCAACAAAGTAGCGATCGCCACCAGCTTTTGCACTAAAGTCTGCTCTCTCTGCGTACTCTTCATTGGTTAAGTTAGTAACTCGACCATATACATTTAGCGCTCTACTCACACTATAATTTACACGAAAGTTAAGTAAGTCATGACCATCATAGCTATGTTGATTGCCACTATCCGTATAGTAGCTTCCAACATGGACCCATTCTAATTCGGTACGGCTTTGAGGGTTATAGTTCCAGCCAAGTCGAATATTTGCTACGTGCCTAGGAGCGGTATCCATATCATCACCATTAGAGATCGAACTATTCTCATCAACACCACCACCAGCAAACACAGGCTTCATAACAAGATTATCAAAATCATATTGGTGTCGAGCATAAGTAAAACTTCCGCCTAAGTCGAACTGCTCACCAATAGGAGCAAAAGCACTTAACTCAATACCATAATGCTTTGTCTCACCATTTGGTACATTATTATCAGCAGAATCACGGAAGAAATAATCTTCTTTCTTCATATAGAATGTCGTTGCTTCATATTGGATACCTGCACCAACCTTTCTAACACCTATTTCAATGCTATCCATTGTTTCTGAATCAGCTTCTAAGGTATTATTTGTATCTTTACGCATACGGTATAAGTCAGTCGTTTGAGGTGCTCTATTACCACGAGCTAAATTAATGAATGCACTTGTATCTTCAGTTAAACTTTGTACTAGGCCAAGTTTAGGGCTGAAGTTATTGAAAGTATCATTATCATCACTCGGACGATAAAAAGTGCTTCCATATAAACCGTCAGCTGTTTTATTGTCATATTCATAGCGAGTATGCTCAAAACGTGCGCCAGCAGTCAAACGTGTGTTTTCAAGCAACTGCCATTCAGTATGAATATATGGTGCAATAACCGTTGCATCTACTTCATAATCATAGTGAACACCTGGTATATATTTACCTGAACCAAAAGGATCGGCTTCAGTTTGCACCTCAGATAGCTCTCCCTGAGTATATTCCATATCAAGACCAGCAATAAACGTATGTCCACCATCCAGATCACGATAATATGATGTTAGTAAACCAAAACTATCATGCTCATTTTGCTCCACTGGATTACCTGGAAGAAAGTGCATTAAGAAATCCATCTCTGTGTGTCGCAAATATGGCGTTACACTAAAATAGGCATCATCACTTAAATCATGATCCCATCGTGTCGATAAACGTACTGACTTCGCGTCACGATAAGCTTGTGGATCTTCATTCGTTTCTGATGCAGGGCGATCTTTATATGCATCTTCACCCACTTCATAACCTGCTGTTTCCTGATTCAGATTCGAAACAGAAAAAACTGTTTTTAAACTATCAACTTCCCCAGAATAATCATGGCGTAACGTCATTTTCTGTTGGTCAAAACCAGAATCATCAATCCAACCGCCATCCGTTGTACCATTAACACTTAAACGGTAGCCATGAGCACCATTTGTCTCACTCACAGTACCCTTAACATCATAAAGATCATGAGGTCCTACAGATACATCAATTTCACGTTCTAAATCTAATGATGGCGCCAAGGTCAATACATTAACCAAGCCATGAACAGCATTTGAACCATATAATGCACTACCTGGACCACGTACAACTTCAATCGCACCAGCTTGCTCAGAATTTACTTCAAATAATCCATTTACGTTTGCAAAACCTGCTGCACGTAATGGAACTCCATCTTGCAAATAAAGGAATGAGCCAGCACCAGCACCACCAGTCAAAATAGGAGAGCGAATAGAGGTTAAATGCTCTTGTCCATTTCCTCGTTGAATCATCACGCCAGGAAGACGGTTAATGACCTCTGAAATATGATCTGCACCAACAAAACTAATCTCTTCCTCACTCAACCTAGCAGTATTACCAGCTAAGTCTAATAAAGCAGTTTCAGAACGTGTACCTGTCACCACCATTTCATCTAAATTAATGTCAGCTTCAGCTTCAGCTACCGCTATTGTTGATGCACTAGCCAATGCCAGCAACAAGACCGATTTTTTCAAGTGGAACATTATAAACCTCTAATATACTTAATGATTTTCGAGCGGGCATTCTCTCATATCACGTTTATTTCTGTATAAGTAAAATCCTTATATGTACTTGAAATAGAGACTTTTGACCCCATCTATTGATCCAAATCAATTTATAAGCAGAAATTTACTCAATGGAATACAAAGACTATTACGAGATCCTCGGTGTACCAAAGGATGTCTCAAAAGAAAACTTGAAAAAAGCTTATCGAAAACTGGCTCGTAAATATCACCCTGATGTCAGTAAAGAAGCTGATGCTGAAGCTAAATTTAAAGAGCTTGGTGAAGCTTATGAAGTATTAAAAGATCCTGAAAAACGGGCTCAATACGATCAATTCGGTTCAAACTACAAAAATGGTCAATCATTTACTCCCCCTCCAGGTTGGGGACAACAAGGTGGTGCCGCCGGTGCAGGAAACTTCAGTAGTTTCTTTGACAGCATGTTTGGCGGCGGCATGGGTGGTGGTGGTGATAACTTCTACGCTAAAGGTGATGATGTAAAAACTAAGATCACTATTTCCCTTGAAGATGCATTTCAAGGCGCTAAAAAAACGATTCGTCGTCCAAGTGGCTCTAATCAAACTGGAACTCTTAATGTCAAGATTCCTGCCGGTATTACTACGGGTAAAAAGATCCGTCTTTCGGGCCAAGGCTTGGCTGGGATGGGGGGTAGTAACCCTGGTGATTTATTCTTAGAGATTGCTATTGCACCGCACGCACATTATCGCCTTGAAGATAAAGATATCTATCTTGATTTACCTCTCGCACCCTGGGAAGCGGCATTAGGCGCCAAAGTGACGGTGCCAACACTTGCTGGCAAGATTAATCTTAAGATTCCCGCGGGGGCCAAAAGTGGTCAGAAAATGCGTCTGAAAGGGCGAGGTTTACCAAGCAAAGAAGCAGGTGACCAGTTTGTTGTGCTACAAATTATGACACCTCCTGCTGATACTGATGCTGCAAAACAGTTGTACCAACAAATGGCTGAAGAACTAAACTTTAACCCGCGAGAAACATTAGAAAACCTTTAATATTAAGAATAAAATGAAGGAGATGCTTTAGCGGTGAACATGCACAGAAATGAGTATTCATCGCTAAAACCATCTATTCAATGTAAGCCCTGTTCGCCGATTAGTCACAGAGAGCACTGAGAAAAGAAAATATTATTAAAAACTCTGTGTCCACTGTGTCTCTGTGGTGAAAGTGTTAAAACACTATATTTAAGAGATGGAGTTAATATACAAGGAGCGGCTTCAGCCGCGAATCAACTGATTATTTAGGAAGAAATATGACTGCATTTAAAACATCGTTAGTATGGCTTGCTGGGATCACTTTACTAGCTCAAGTTGCCATTGCTGCCCTACCGTTTAGTTGGTTTGATGATGACGATAAAATGCCTACTTTGGCACCGATGTTAGAACAGTCCAAACCTGCCGTGGTTAACATCGCCACGCAAAGTCACGTACAAGTTCAAGATAATCCTTTACTCAATGATCCTTTCTTCCGTAAGTTTTTTAATATTCCTGAGCAACAGTCTCGCCAGCGTACGAAGCAAAGCCTAGGATCTGGTGTTATTTTCGATGCCAAAGAAGGCTTAGTTTTAACCAATAACCATGTTATTCATCGTGCTGATGAAATAACCGTTTCACTCACAGATGGTCGTAGTTTTGAAGCTGAGTTAGTGGGCAGCGATCCCGCTACTGATGTGGCATTAATTAAAATTCCAGCAGAACACCTTATTGCCCTACCTTTAGCGAATTCTGACAAGCTCCGTGTTGGTGATTTTGTTGTCGCGATTGGTAATCCTTTTGGTCTTGGCCAAACTGTCACCTCAGGTATTGTTAGTGCTTTAGGGCGTAGTGGTTTGGGTATTGAAGGTTATGAAAACTTTATTCAAACTGATGCATCAATTAACCCAGGTAATTCAGGTGGGGCACTGGTTAATCTTCGTGGTGAACTGGTTGGTATTAATACCGCAATATTCTCACCCGGCCAAAAAGCCGGCAACATTGGTATTGGCTTTGCTATCCCGAGTAATATGGTTAAACAAATTACTGATCAATTACTTGAATATGGTGAAGTTCGCCGAGCTCATTTGGGTGTGCAAATGCAAGATATTACAGCTGATCTAGCCAAGGCCTTTAATATCAAATCTGCAGGTGGCGGGGTAGTGACACGTATCGTCAAAGGTTCAGCTGCTGATGAAGCCGGCTTAAAAGTTGGTGATGTTGTTACCGCTATTGATGGCCAGAGAACCGTTAATGCCGATAGCCTGCGTAATACGGTTGGCTTACTTATGGTGGGGGAAACTATTGAGCTAACTATTATTCGTGATGGTAAAGAAACAGTACTCAAAGCCACCGTTAAAGAAGCAAAAAAACAAGTATCCCAAGGTGATGTTCATCCTAAACTAAGCGGAGCAACTTTTGGTAATATTGAAGAAGAATCCCCTTATTTCGGCAAGATTAAAGGTGTTATGATTTACTCTGTAAAACGAGGTAGTGCTGCTGAATTAGCTGGTTTACGTGCAAATGATATTATTACATCGGTCAATAAACAAACTGTCGAAAACTTAGAAAGCTTCAAGCCTCTCGTGTTGAATAATAGTAAACAGTTACTTCTAAACATCACCCGTAACTGGCAGGCGATGTTTTTGATCTTACGGTAATGACGGTAAGCAATACGTAGGTTAGACTAAAAATTCTTGCTTGTAGGAGCGGCTTCAGCCGCGAACAGACTATGACATTACTTTTTAGTTTTAACCGGTCGCTTCCAGCCTGAAACTGTTTTCTGACTGCTTTTTGTCAGTGTTAATGCTTCTTCTGGTGCATTTTTACGTAATGTTGTGCCTGCCCCAACAGTCGCACCCGCTTCTACTGTTACAGGCGCTATTAGCTGGCTATCAGAACCAATAAAGGCATTGTCACCAATAGTTGTACGATGTTTATTGGCGCCATCGTAATTACACGTTATTGTGCCCGCACCGATATTCACGCCCTTACCCATATCAGTATCACCGATATAACTAAGATGATTAACTTTTGAACCCACACCAATATTTGCATTTTTTGTTTCGACGAAATTACCAATTTTGGCATTATCAGACAGAACGGTTCCGGGTCTTAGTCGGGCAAAAGGACCAACATTAACGTTAGCAGCTACTTTACTAGAATCAATCATGCTATTTGGTAATATGACTGAGCCTTCACCAATCTCTGAATCCTTAATAATGCAGTTAGCACCAATTTCAACATTATCAGCAAGCGACACATTGCCTTCAAAAATAACATTTACATCAATACTAATATCGGTGCCTGTTTGTAAGTTTCCACGTATATCAATACGTGAAGGGTCGGCTAATGACACACCATTAGTCATCAAACTGTTTGCTTGCAACAACTGAAAATGACGTTCTAATTCTGCTAATTGCTGACGGGTATTCACACCAGCAACCTCAGCGTTATCATCACAACACACAGTATTTATTGTTAGACCATCTGCAACTGCTAATGCCACCATATCGGTTAGATAATACTCACCTTGTGCATTGTTATTACTTAGCTTATCAAGTGAATTAATTAACCATTTAGAAGGCAAGACCATAATACCGCTATTAACTTCACGGATTGCTAACGTCTTGTCATCAGCATCTTTCTGCTCAGTAATACAGATAACCTGTCCAGCATCGTTCCGCACAATACGACCGTAGCCCGTTGGATCGGCTAGTTTTGTAGTGAGTACTCTTAGGCTATTTTGATCACCACTGTTGATAAGGGCTTCTAATGTTGCAAGTTGGGTTAATGGTACATCACCATATAATACGAGAACTTGATCAGCACTTTCAAATGCCGACACAGCCTGTATTACAGCATGACCAGTACCTAATTGTTCATATTGCATTGCTGAGGGTATAGAGCGACTATCTAGTAAGGGCATTAGCTGCTCAGCACCATTGCCACACACAACTGCCATACTTTCTGGAGTCAGCGAGCTTGCCGTATCAATAACGTGTTCAAGCAATGACTTGCCAGCGAGTTTGTGCATGACTTTCGTTGTCGCCGACTTCATCCGTGTGCCTTTACCTGCGGCAAGAATAATGATGCTTAATGACATAATGACACTTCCTAAAACATTAATGTTTCTGATTGACTTCTCTCGTCATTCCCACGTAAGTGGGAATCCATGGGTAGTAGTGATACACACTATCGTTAGATTCCCGCTAATGCGAGAACGACAAAACTATCTGAAATTTTACCGTACTCCTACACATCAAGATTATTAGTGTAAGAGTAGATTTTACCAGATAATAGGCAAAAAAAAGGCCGTCTATTAAAGACAGCCTTTTAATTTGAAGGTTGAAGTCAGATTAGTGACTACCACCTGCTGTTTTTCTCATACGCTCGATACTACGAAGTTGTGCCATTGCTTCAGCCATTTTTGCTTGAGCTTCTGCCATATCCATCTTCGCATCACTATCATCAAGTGCACGCTGTGCATCTTCTTTTGCTTCTAGTGCTGCAGCTTCATCAACATCTGCTGCACGCATGGCTGTATCAGCCAAAACAGTAACAACATGAGGTTGAACCTCAAGCATGCCACCTGAAACGTAGAATTGCTCTTCTTTGCCGTTCACTAAAACGCGAACTTCACCAGGCTTAAGGCGAGTCAACAATGGTGTGTGACGTGGATAGATACCCAGTTCACCCATAATTGCTGAAGCAAAAACAGCTTCGACAGCACCTGAAAAGATTTCTCTTTCAGCACTTACGATATCAACATGTATAGTCATCGCCATGATACTTCTCCTGAAAGCTTAAAGTGTTTTCGCTTTCTCTACAGCTTCTTCAATAGCACCAACCATGTAGAACGCTTGTTCTGGTAATGCATCGTAGTCGCCGTTTAAGATACCTTTAAAGCCTTCAAGCGTATCTTTCAGTGCAACGTATTTACCAGGGCTACCTGTAAATACTTCAGCAACGAAGAATGGTTGAGACAAGAAACGTTGAATCTTACGAGCACGAGTTACGGTTAATTTATCTTCTTCAGATAACTCATCCATACCCAAGATCGCAATGATATCTTTCAACTCTTTATAACGTTGTAATGTACCTTGAACAGCACGAGCAATCTCGTAATGGTCGTTACCAACAACTAAAGGATCTAATTGACGACTTGTAGAATCAAGCGGATCAATCGCAGGATAAATACCTAACTCAGCAATTGAACGAGATAATACAACTGTCGCATCCAAATGGGCAAATGTTGTTGCTGGAGATGGATCCGTTAAATCATCGGCAGGTACGTATACCGCTTGGATAGATGTGATAGAACCAATCTTAGTAGATGTAATACGCTCTTGTAATGCACCCATTTCTTCAGCAAGTGTCGGTTGGTAACCTACCGCTGATGGCATACGACCTAACAATGCAGATACTTCCGTACCCGCTAATGTGTAACGGTAGATGTTATCAACGAAGAATAATACGTCACGACCTTCATCACGGAAGTTTTCAGCCATTGTAAGACCCGTCAAAGCAACACGTAAACGGTTACCCGGTGGCTCATTCATTTGACCGTAAACCAATGATACTTTATCGATTACGTTTGAATCTGTCATTTCGTGGTAGAAATCGTTACCTTCACGAGTACGCTCACCTACACCAGCGAATACAGAGAAACCATCATGCTCTGTCGCGATGTTACGGATAAGCTCCATCATGTTTACAGTTTTACCTACACCGGCACCACCGAATAAACCAACTTTACCACCTTTAGCAAATGGGCAAACTAAGTCGATTACTTTGATACCTGATTCAAGTAATTCATTACTTGCAGCTAATTCATCAAAGCTAGGTGCTTTACGGTGGATAGACATTTTAGCGTCTTCACCAATAGGACCTTTCTCATCGATTGGATTACCTAATACATCCATGATTCGACCCAATGTTTTTTGGCCGACAGGAACTTTAATCGCTTCACCCGTGTTAGAAACAGCTGTGTCACGTTTAAGACCATCTGTTACACCCATCGCAATCGCACGAACAACGCCATCACCTAGCTGTTGTTG
>ENA-ORXI01001402-ORXI01001402.1-sediment-metagenome-genome-assembly--contig:-NODE-1402-length-18660-cov-27.708336_pt1 | contig 18660 bp, 15 predicted proteins | sample MGYA00237861_ERZ511468 | MGnify/ENA primary metagenome ERZ511468 (study PRJEB26299, sample SAMN06266213) | sediment metagenome | isolation source: Hudson Canyon methane seep mesocosm | place...
TAACGACTGTCAGATATGAGTAGTTGAATTTGGACACTCAGGGCAGTAACCAATATCGTGAGGTGTTGGAATCCCCTCCCTTTAGGGAGGGGAGGATGTCAAATTAACTATTTACTCAAAAGTAAAAACTTCGTCATAAGTAACTCAAAAAACTTATGAACTGCATGATAGCATTGAACAGCCGGCTTTATGTTTCGCCCAATCAGGACGTTTAGTTGCATAATGCTGTTGTTCGGGTTGCTCATCATAAGGATGACGGATTAAAGCTAATAATTCAGTTACCATTGAAAAATCACCTTGTTCAGCTTTATCAATCGCTTGTTGGGATAAATAATTGCGTAAAATATATTTGGGATTGGCTTTATTCATCGCCTGACATTTTTCGCTATGGGGTCTATTATCCTGCTGTAAGCGTTGGCAATACTCACGTAACCAAGTAACGACACGGGTTAAATAGGCTGCACTTAGTGTGTCCCATTGATACCACGCGACTCGTAGCGGTGCTAATAATTCAGTATCGTTTTGTTCACTATCTGCGTTAATCAAGGCTAATTGCCGATAAAAAATGGTCATATCAGTTTCTTCTGCGGCAAGGATTTCTAATAATTCGCTAACTAAGGCTTCATCGTTGTCGGTTATAAATTCTTGTAAACCTAGTTTTTTAGCCATCATCGCTTCCCAGCTCTTTTCAAAATACTGGTTATAAGTATTTAAAGCCTGTTGAAACGGTTTATCATCTTCGATTAAGGGATAGAGAGCATTAGCGAGTTGTAATAAATTCCACAGTGCAATTTGCGGTTGTTGCCCGTAACGATAACGGCGATGACTGGCATCCGTGGTATTCGGTGTCCATTCAGGATCATAATTATCCAGCCAACCATACGGGCCATAATCAATGGTCAAGCCTAAGATAGACATATTGTCAGTATTCATTACCCCATGTACAAATCCAACCCGTTGCCAATGAATAATCATATCGGCTGTTTTATGGCATATGTCATTAAACCATTTTATATACAGAGTTTTATCAAGTGCCTGATTATCACTGAGTAAATGCGGGAAATCATGGCGAATGGTGGTATCGACTAATTTGCGTAATAAACCAAATTCATTGCGGGCGGATAATAGTTGAAAATTACCAAACCGTACAAAAGAGGGGGCAACGCGACAAACCACCGCCCCTTGTTCCGCTTTCGCATTGCCATCATAAAACATATCACGGGTGACATGTTCGCCGGTGAGAATTAGGCTTAATGCTCGCGTGGTTGGCACGCCTAAATGATGCATGGCTTCGCTACATAAAAATTCACGCAGTGAAGAACGTAATACCGCTAAACCATCAGCACTTCGAGAATAAGGCGTTGGTCCTGCCCCTTTTAATTGTAAGGTCCAATGTTGATTAGCATGATTACGAATTTCACCGAGATTAATAGCCCGTCCATCACCTAATTGCCCTGCCCAATTACCAAATTGATGACCACCGTAACACATGGCGTAAGGTTTCATATTGGGTAGCAGTTCATTGCCCACAAAAATATCGGTAAATTGCTGGCTTTCGCAGGTTTTAGTATTCAGATCTAATAATTTTGCAACATCGCTAGCATAAGCCACTAAACGCGGATTAGACACTTCTGCGGGTTTCACATAGGAATAACAGGCAGAGGTGACTTGACGACGGTAATTTTTAGTTTCTTTATCAGCAGGTAAATTTTGTATGAAATGATTATCAAAAATTAACTGATCTAACGGTTTATATTTTATGTGCACGAGGATTATTACAGGTTATTGAATTCAATTAAGGCATCAAATTTTTCTTTTGCTGCTCCAGATCTTAAAACGGCTTTTGCTTTTTGAATGCCGGCTGATAGCGAGTCGGTGATATTAGCGGCATAAATAGCAGCTCCTGCATTAAGCACCACAATATCTAAGGCGGGGCTAGGTTGATTATCTAAGACGGAACGCAACATCAATAAACTATCGTCAACACTATTAACCGCTATTTCTTCTAAATTAACGCGTTGTAAGCCAAATTGTTCAGGGCATACTTTATATTGGCTAATCTCACCGTTTTTTAATTCGACAATATCGGTATCGCTGGCAATACTGATTTCATCTAGCCCATCAGTGGCACTGACTAATAACACATGTTTACTGCCTAATGTTTTTAAGGCTTCAGCTAACGGTAATAACCATTTTTCGTCAAAAACACCAATGAGTTGATTGGGGGCTTTAGCAGGATTGGCGAGTGGGCCAAGTAAATTAAATAACGTGCGTACGCCCATCTCTTTGCGAGCAGCGGCAACGTGTTTCATGGAGCCGTGATGCTTTTGAGCAAATAAAAAACCCACACCAATAGTATTGACACTATTTGCGACTTCAGCAGCGGATAAGTTTAAATTAACCCCCGCAGCTTCGAGGACATCAGCACTGCCTGAACGACTAGACACAGAACGATTGCCATGTTTAGCAACCGTTCCACCAGCAGCGGCAACCACAAACGCACAGGTAGTTGAAATATTAAAGGTATTGGCACCGTCGCCCCCAGTGCCACAGGTATCAATAATATGCTCACCTTGTATGGGAACAGGCGTGGCTAATTCACGCATCACTTCAGTGGCGGCAATGATTTCGTCAACGGTTTCGCCTTTACAGCGTAAAGCAATCAGAAAGCCTGCAATCTGTGCATCAGTTGCATGACCTTGCATAATAATACGCATCACATCACGCATATTTTGACGACTGAGATTTTGCTGATCTAAGACTAAATTTAAAGCAGTTTGAATATTCATGAAGGCAGGCTGTTTATTTAAGGGTTGTCGTAAAGTACCACTTGATTACGCCCTAAATCTTTAGCGCGATAAAGTGCTGAATCAGCAAATTTAACAAGTTGGTTGGCATGGTTAAATTTATCATTTAAGTAGGCAACCCCAAATGAAGACGTAATAGGCGGCAAGGCTTTACCATTGTAAATAATTTCAAGTTTAGGTAATCTATCACACATCATTTGTGCTCTTTGCATCACTAATTCTTGATCTACGGCGGGCATAATCACAATAAACTCTTCGCCGCCATAACGACAAATAATATCGGTATCTCGAAAACATTCCAGCATTAATTTAGAAAACTCTACCAACACCACATCACCTGCATCATGGCCATAGGTATCATTAAATTTTTTGAAATGGTCAATGTCTGACATGATAACGCCTAAGCCTTGCGTGGTACGAGAACAGCGTGAAATTTCCATTTCTAAGCTTTCTTCCATATAACGGCGATTAAATAAAGACGTGAGTGGATCACGAATAGATTGTAATTTAAGGGCTTCCCGTAATTTTAAACTAACCAGTGATAGGGCTAAGTTATCGGTAGTGGTTTTCATTAAGCGCTGGCGTGAATGAAAGAAACGGTGTTTTTCTTCATCAGTTTCAAAGCTTAATTTACCCGAATATTCCATGTGCAACATGCCCAGCATTTCACCCTGAGCAATGATAGGTACGCAAGTATAGCTATCAATATCGGCATCCACATGTTCGCAACGCAGTCTTTTTTCTTCATCAAAACCAATATGCTCTTTACCTTGACGTAATGCCCAGCAATCATCGGCGGTAATAATATCCGAACTTTTGGTCGGGCGTGCTCCCCATGAAGTCATGGATTCAACCAGAGTTTTATTTTCATTGAAAAGGTATAAGCTGCCTAGCCAATTAGGAAATATTTGCTCTGCATAATGCTGGATAACCGGATAGGTTTCAGGCAGCGTTCGACACACTTGCAAATAAGAGTTGAGCTGATTAATTAAGCTCATTTCTTGGTTATATTGCGTCAGTTCGGTATGCGATTTTTTAAGCTCATCCTCTGATGATTTACCCTCGGTAATATCGGTAGATGAACCAATAAACCCTGAAAATTTACCATTACTGTCAATATAGGGTTCACCTCGGTCTAAGATAATTCGATATTCGCCATCACGTCGTTTGAGGCGGTATTCCATTTCAAAGGATTTATGGGTTGCAAAAGCATCTTCAAATACATCTAAACAATTTTGTTGGTCATCGGGATGCAAAGCATTAAACCACGCTTTTCCGCCTAATTTTTCGACATTTTCACGACCAATAAAGAGTTTATAGATATTATTAGAAAATATATTTTCACCCTTATTATTAGTTAGCCATAACATGACCGGGGCATCTTCAGCTAAGGTTTGAAAGTTAATAGCGAGTGCTTCTATTGTTTTCGTGGGTTCAGATGGTTTAGTCATATTTTTATTATTTTAGAGGGTAAGCAACTAACTGAAAAGGAAAGTGGTTTATTGTAAGCGATGAATACTGCTGAACCAGCACAATTTTTTAAATTAACGATTTATTAGGGCTTATTTGTAAAATTCCAGATACGGGTAATGACTAAAGTATCCAGTTCTTTAAGCAGTTCGATAGGCAGTGGTGGAAAAGGCGCACTGAGTAAAACAATGCGTTTTGCGGCCTCATCTAACTTGCTAGAACCCGATGATTTTCTAATGTGTAAACTATATAAGCTGCCATCTGCATTAATGCCGACATCCATAATAAGACTATTGGTCGCGCCTTGGCGTTGTTTAAAATTGGGGTAGTTTAGTTTTCCCAAGCGTTCAATTTTAGTTTTCCAGTCACTGATATATTGGGCGGCAACGTATTGATGGGCATTCACTTGTTGAATCGGTTTGATACGTTTCTGAGGTAACTTACTTTTTTGAAATTCAATGTCTTTATTTAAATTATCAAGCTGTTGCATCAGCTTACCCATAGAGAGTTGAATTTTTTTTTGTTGTTTTTTTAATGACTTTTCTGGGATTATTATTTTTTGTGCTGCTGTTTTTGCAGTGATGAATGATTGAGAAGACCTTTTTTGAGGAGCAGGTGTGTGGCGCGGAGGGGGAGGCGTTATTTTATGAGTTTCTATAGGTATAACAGCTAAAGCGTCTAAAAATTGGGCATTTTTAATGATTTTTTTGGCTTTGCCGACTTGGTTTTGTTGGGCGATAAAGTCAGCTTTTTTGGCGATTTTTTGACTCGCTTTATTGACAAAGGTGACCGCAACAGACTGAGTATCGTGTTGAATCATGGCTTGCTTACTGTCTAATTTAATAAACACGCTAAGGTGAATCAGTAAGGCAAGCAACATAGCCATGCTGAAAGGACTACTGAAAGGCATCGCCATTATTTGATAACCGTTTCAATATGCTCCATCAGTTGCCCGCAAATATTCAATCCAAATTGACGATTCAGCTCTTGCACACAAGTTGGGCTAGTGACATTAATTTCAGTTAAGTAATTACCAATGACATCGATGCCGACAAAAATAAGTCCTTTCGCTTTTAAAGTGGGGCCGACTTGTTGGCAAATCCATTGGTCACGTTCGGTCAGCGGCTGACCTTGTGCAATACCACCCGCGGCTAAATTACCGCGTGTTTCACCTTGGCTGGGAATGCGAGCTAAGGCATAAGGAATCGGTTCACCATTAATTAATAAAATGCGTTTGTCGCCGTGTTTAATCTCAGGCAGGTATTTTTGTGCCATCACATATTTACGCCCATAATCGCTGATGGTTTCAATAATGACACTGATATTCGGGTCGGTTTCACGCAGACGAAAAATAGACGCTCCGCCCATGCCATCGAGTGGTTTTAAAATAATATCTTGGTGCGTGTGTAGAAATTCACGTAGCAAAACGGCTTGGCTGGAGACTAATGAAGCGGTGCAACATTGAGGGAACCATGAGGTGTATAGTTTTTCATTGGCATCACGTAAGGATTGCGGTTTATTGACCACATACACCCCGTCGGCTTCTGCTTGCTCTAAAATATGCGTTGCATATAAATATTCTTGATTAACCGGCGGGTCTTTACGCATTAACAGCGTATCAAGCTCTTTTAATGGTATTAGCTGTTTACTGATAATGCTATACCAGCCATTTTGATTGTTTTCGACTTCAATAATGCGTGTTTCAGCATAGGCTTTACCCGCCTGCAAAAACAAATCCCCCATTGAGATTAAATGTAATTGCCAGCCGCGAGCTTGCGCTTCGAGTAGCATAGCAAAGCTGGTATCTTTCTCTATATTAATAAGGTCAATAGAGTCCATGACCATGCCGAGTTTAATTGTCACAATAATAAGGCGTTATAAGTTCTGTAAAGGGTTGACTCATAATAGTATTAAAGACTTTTTAGAACAAGGTTTAATCGTATAAAAAGTGTGTCGCGATAAGTCGTTTTATAAAAAACTATGTTATATAACCTATTTTTCTTGTATTATATGCCTTGTTTTAACTATTTATTAGATTCGTTTTATATTTTATATTTATAAATCAATGAGTTGTTTTTGGCTTGATTTTTGTATGGCTATTAGTAATTTCAAAGTTATTTTGGCGATATAAAATTATGAGCAATCAACAAATACAAGAACAACAATATGAAGTGTCTAATGGTGCATTAATAGTCGGTGCTGGTTTAGCGGTTGCTTCTTTTATTATTTTGCCAGCGTTTGCGGCCCGATTAGGCATTGGTTCTAGCTTAACTGGTGCGATGCGAATTGTGTTAATGAAAGCGTCAACGAGTATTTGTGCTAAAACACCGGTACAAAATATGCCTGTTAATAAAGCGGCCTGTCTTCCAGAAGCTGAATGCCAGCAGTAGTTTTTGGGTATAATGAAAAGAGAAGCGTACATAGAAGCAGCCTTTAGGCTTTATGTTTTATTTCAGTTGAATTATCGATGTATAAATAGCTATGAGTGATAAGAAAAAATCCTGTGATTTATGTGATCTTCCCGTTGAGGTTGAAGGTTTTAAACTTTTAACAAAAGAAGGCACTAAAAATTTTTGTTGTGAAGGCTGTCAGGGCATTTACCAAATGTTAAATGCGGATAATATTCTCGCTGAGCAAACTGACGATAAATAAGCATTTTTATTTGGTGATTGTAAATGGCACATAAACAAAGCAAAACTATAACAGCAACACAACATACACAACATCTTTTACCGAATTTAGTCGGTAAACATGAAGTTCCGTCAACCTTAATTAAAGGCGCCGTGATGTCAGCCGGCGCACAAACAGGAAAATCAATTATGAGTAAAGTTATCAAACACCCGTTATTACTAGTCGGCGTAGGTATGGTTGCAGGTTATTATGCACATAAATACCGTAAAGAAATTATTTCATCAGTGACCTCTGCGGGTGATAAAGGCAAGGATTTTGTTTTACAACAAAAAGAAAATTTAGAAGATATTGTTGCAGAATCAAAAGAAAGCTAACATTCGTTAAGTGTCCCAGCTCATTCCTTTGATTACATAAAGGAATGAGGTCTTTTTTGCCTCCATAGGCTTGTCATTATTATGTCCATATCAAAAGAAATTATTTTACGTCACCATTCTGCAGGGCATGTCAGATTACAGATTCCTCAACGTTTATGCTCAAATGAAGTTGCTCAATTCATTTCTGAAGCGATTGGTAACATTACCGGTGTTTATCGGGTTAATGTCTTTAAAAAACAACAAAAATTAGCGATACGTTTTATTGAAGAAGGGCTAGGTTTTGCTGAACTGATGCAGCAACTGCTGGATTTATTAGTCGAATCAGAAAATAAAGGTTTATTTGTTGAAAAACAAGCCGTTGCTAAAACAGGGCTTAAATCAAAATTAGCCGATTTAACAGGGGTTAATTGGGTTAAGAAAAAATACGTTGCAGGAAAAGAAACAGCTCAAGCTGTTGGTATTTTGGCAAAACTCGGTCTTAAAAAGAAACCTGAATTATTTACCAATCCTGAAAAAACCTTAACGACTTTTTTTAATGATATTTTGGTGTTATTTTTAATCAAAACCCATTGGAAATTGATTACCAAAAAGTGGCTACTCGCCCCTTTAACCTATCGTTATAATTGGATGGCAGTGTTTTATTTAATGTATTTATTCATTCGTTCTAAAGCTAAAAAATAAAGTCAATAAATTATGAATTCTGAGTCGCCTAAGCATTTTAAATTAGTACATACCTTATCGAATCGTTTGAGAATTATGGTGCCTATTCTTAAAAAAGATGCGGAACGTAGCTATATTTTTGAAATTATTTTAAAAAAACGCCCTGAAATAAAAGCCATTAAATCTATTCCAGAAATTGGTTCAGTGACCTTGTATTTTGATAGCGATAAATTACCTCACGCTAATTTATTGACCATTCTTGACATGGTATTGGGAAATATTGGTAAGAAGAAAATTACCACGCCGAATAATGATGTCGTCGAAGATTTAGGGGTTGCGGTTCAGGATATTAGTTTAGCCATTGAAGGTATGAGTTGTGCCTCATGTGCTTTATTACTGGAAATGTCATTAAAACGTGATGCACGCGTTAAAACCGCAGCGGTTAATTTTGCGTCAGCGATTGCAACCGTGCAGGGGCGTTTATCACGCGCTGAGATGGCAGAAATTATTGAGAAGGTGGGTTATAAAGCTAATTTAATGGATACGCTTTCTCAGCGTCAGGAAGTTGTTAGAAAGGAGCAATTGCGCCTGGCCAGCGCTAAAAAACGATTTATTTGGGCCAGCGTTCTGAGTGCACCGGTTATTGCAGTCGGTATGGCAATGCCAGCAGGACGTTTTTATCATTGGTTTCAATTTGCATTAACCACGCCGGTGGTAATGATTTCGGGAGCGACTTTCTTTAGTAAGGCATGGCGTTTGGCGAAAATAGGTAAGGCAAATATGGATAGCCTGATTGCAATTGGCGTAGGCTCAGCATATGGCTATAGTTTGCCGTCTTTATTTAGACGTACTGGCGGACACTTATATTTTGAAGCGGCGGCGAGTATTATTACCTTTGTATTATTAGGGCGTTATATGGAAGAAAACGCAAAAGGTAAAGCCGGCGAAGCAATTCGTAAATTAGTTGATTTACAACCGCAAACAGCGACATTATTAAAAGAAGGACGTGAATTAACCATTAGCATTGATGATATTGAAATTGACGATGTGTTATTAATTCGCCCTGGTGAAAAAATTCCAACAGATGGCGAGGTTATTGAGGGATTATCAACCGTTGATGAAGCGATGGTTACCGGTGAAAGTATTCCTGCGGTAAAAGAAGTGGGTCATAAAGTCATTGGTGGTTGTGTCAATGGCACTGGCATCTTAACGATTAAAGCCACTGCAGTTGGTATGGATACCGTATTAGCGGGTATTATTAACATGGTTGACCAAGCTCAAGCGGCTAAATTACCGGTACAAAAATTAGTCGATAAAATTTCGGCGGTATTTGTGCCTAGCGTCATGGCGATTTCAGTGCTGACGTTTGGTTCATGGATGTGGCTAGGCGCACCGCTTGCGTTTGCCTTTAGTAGTGCGATTACGGTGTTATTAATTGCGTGTCCATGTGCATTAGGTTTAGCTACCCCGACCGCGATTATGGTCGGTACAGGAAAATCAGCAAAACACGGTGTGTATATTCGTAATGGTGAAAGCCTAGAAACCGCAACCCATCTCAATGCAATTATTTTTGATAAAACCGGCACCATTACCGAAGGTAAACCTGAAGTGACGGATTTTATTAATATTAGCCAGCATAGTGATGAGCTTTTATTAACGCATGTGGCAGCAGCTGAACATAGTTCAGAACATTTCTTAGCACAAGCAATTGTGAATTATGCACAAGCCGAGCATGAATTTAAGTTTAAAGCGGTTAAAGATTTTAAAGTCATTGCCGGACGAGGTTTAAAAGCAAAAGTAGGCCGTTATCACTTATATATTGGTAATCAGGCATGGATGGATGATTGTCGGATTGATATTACTGATTTAATGACTGAGCTTGATGGTTTAGGCAAGCAAGGTAAGACTCCCGTATTTGTGGCAGTGAATGACAAAGCCAGTGCATTATTTGGTATTGCGGATAAACCGCGTGAATCGGCTAAAGATGCGATAGCGGCATTACATGCAATGAATATTGAAACCTTAATGGTAACGGGTGATACTCAGGCTACCGCAGAGCATATTGCTGATTTAGTCGGTATTAAAACCATTGTGGCACATGCAACCCCTGAACAAAAATTAGCGGAGATTCATCGTTTACAACAAGCAGGTGGTGTTGTGGGGATGATTGGCGATGGCATTAATGATGCACCTGCCCTTGCCGCGGCTAATGTCGGTTTTGCGATTGGACACGGTACTGATATTGCGATTGAATCAGCGGATTTAACCCTAGTGAATGGCGATATTGCTAAAGTCTCTGAAACGGTTGAATTAAGTACTTTAACCATGAAAATTATCAAACAAAATCTTTTTTGGGCATTTGCTTATAATACCGTCGCCATTCCTGTTGCGGCAGTAGGGCGATTAAATCCTATGATTGCTTCGGCTGCGATGGCATTAAGTTCAGTCTCGGTAATAGTCAATTCCTTACGAATTAACGGAAAATAATGTGATTGAATTTTTAGCTAGTTTAGATACGACCGTCTATATGCTTGCCTTTATGACGGGTTTTTTAGGCAGTGGGCATTGTGCAGGGATGTGTGGAGCATTAGTGGCGGGTTTCTTTATGAAAACCGAGAAGAAAAGTGCCTGGCCTTATCTCGCGTATCATTTTACACGCATTAGTATGTATACCCTTGTGGGGGTGACGGCTGCTTTTATTGGAGTGTCGTTAGTTTCCACCGGTTTATTAGGGCATATTCAAGGAATTTTACAGGTCACCATTGGCTTGTTTGTGATTGTGTTGGCGTTGGGAATTGTCGGGATTTCACCGTGGCAATTTTCAATGAAATTTATGCCAACGAGTATTTTAAATAAAATTTTTATGGCAGCAGCCCGCAGAGGTTCTGTGTTAGGTGCAAGTATGGGCGGGGCTTTAAATGGCTTAATGCCTTGCCCTTTAACCTTTGCAATGGCGATGAATGCTACGTCAGCAGCTACTCCGGCAGAAGGCGGCTTAATGATGCTAGCCTTGGGTTTAGGTACTCTACCAACGATGTTAATTGTTACTTTTGCTTTCGGAAAAATTGGCACTAAAGCACGCGGTATTATGTTGAAATGTGCAGCATTAGTGATGTTAATAATGGGTGGTTTGACGATGTATAGCGGTGTGAAATTTTTAATTTCTGAAGATGGTTTTAAAAGTATGCAGCATCATATGCAGTCAATGGAAATGATGATGTCAGACGATGTTAATAACGATATGGAACATGAACAAATGGATCATTCGATGCATAGTATGCCTTGATAGCTTTCGCTGTATGTAACTTTAGTACGTAAAGTATCGTGAATATATTGCCATGTATTATTTTTTGTCCAGTACCTGTAATATCCGTATACAGTTTGCCGTGCAGGGAATTCATGCGGAAGCAAACGCCAAAAACAACCGCTACATGTAATATACAAGATAGCATTGATAATTTTTCTTACACTTTTACTGTTCTTGGACGGTCATCTTGTAATGGACTAGGTAATAAGGGCTTAATGATTTCCCATTTATTTTCCATTCGCAAGGTTAAAACCTTCGCCTTTTAGGCGAACAGATTTATCTCAAATGTTATAATTTTGTAATGGATTATCGTTATGGCAGTCATACAGTATATAACATTGAATATCACTTTGTGTGGGTAACAAAATATAGATATCAAATATTGTACCCTTTAGGTATTTTGGCTACTTTTAAAATACGCACTAAGAGCACTCAGGAAGGAATGACGAACATAAAAATGTTAAGTTAATTATGCCTGCCTATTTAAGTCAGGTATTTTTAAGGTATATTTTGGGAGTTAATAGCAGGAAGGTTTTTTAAAGACTTGCAGATAATTTTAGTTCTTGTTCAGAATCTATAAATTGTTGAGCAATAGCATAGCAATCATCGGCAATTTCTATAAAGGCATCAAGCATGTCTGGGTCAAAATGACTTCCTTTGCCTTTTTTCATAATGGCTATCGATTTTTCATGGGAAAAGGCGGGCTTGTATACGCGGTTACTAATAAGGGCATCATAGACATCGGCTACTGCCATTAAGCGTGCTGAGATAGGAATATCTTCGCCCTTTAAGCCTTGAGGATAGCCAGAACCATCCCATTTTTCTTGATGTCCATAGGCAATTTCTTTTGCAAAATAAAGAAAATTATCACTGTCAGTCATACCTTTTTCAGCGGTATTAATCGCCTCATAGCCATAGGTAGTATGCTTTTTCATTTCCTCAAATTCTTCGTCTGATAATTTACCAGGTTTTAATAAAATTTTATCGGATATTCCTACTTTACCAATATCATGTAGTGGGGCAGATTTATGCAGTAATATGATAGTGTCAGGCGTTAAAAAATGTGCAAATTTAGGGTGATTTTGTAATTTTTCAGCGAGGAGTTTAACGTATTGTTGAGTGCGTTTTAAATGATTGCCCGTTTCGGGGTCGCGAGCTTCAGCAATGGCTCCCATAGCAACAACCGTCACATTTTGTAATTCTTCAATATGTTGTGTACGTTCTCTAACTTTATTTTCTAATCTTCCATTTTGATGCTTCAATGAATCACGAATCGATTTTAATTCTAAATGTGTCTTAACGCGTTCTAATAGAATCAGCGGTGAGATAGGCTTGGTTATATAATCGACTGCTCCTAGTTTGAAGCCTTGCATCTCATTGCTGGCATCAACTTTAGCGGTTAAAAAGATGACGGGGATATCTTTGGTTTCATCATTATTTTTTAAGTGTTCACAGACTTCGTAGCCATCCATTTCTGGCATCATAATATCTAATAAAATAAGGTCAGGTTTTTTCTTGTCAATAATTTTTAGTGCAATTGGACCATTAATGGCGGCTTGTAAGTTGTATTGACTGGATAACACATCTTTTACAATATCAATATTAGCAGGGGCATCATCAACAATAAGAATAGTGGATTTTTGATGTTTAGTATGCATTAAAAAATAACCTATAAGATAGATGAGAACTATGTTTTATGTCGCTCAATAATATTTTGGATAATGAGCAAGGCTGCATCAAAATCATATTGCCCTAGATTATATTGTAATTGTTGTAGCATCTCCACTAAATCTTCAGCATTATTTTCATGAGCTAGTAAGTTATCAATGGATGCTTCTACGGTAGGGTCGAAATCTTCTATGCGTTGATAAATAGATTTTAATTCAGTCAGTATATTATCTATTCTAAGCGTCTTTTTTTTAGCTATTAATGGTTGAGTTTTTAAGGCATCAGTAATACGTTGCAAGGCATCTTTTAAGGCTATCTCAAGCTGCTGAATTAATAGCTCTGGAACATGGGTATTATCATCGCTTAAGGCTTGTTCAAGGGTATCAGATAATGTGTAGAGCTTATTTTCACCTAAATTGCCAAAGATGCCTTTTAGAGTGTGGGCAATGCGAATAGCATCTGTATATTGATGGTTTTCAAGAGCGGCTTTAAGCCTTTGAATAGCATCTTGTTCAGATTCAGTGACTTTAAATAAAGTTTTCTTATAGGCTTGAAGATTTCCACCAATACGAGTTAGTGCTGTGTTTACATCAAAACCGGGCAATATAAAGCCTTGGTTATCAGTATCTGACTGTGTGGAATGGATTGAATGTTCAGGAATAATTCGAGTGGTATCGGGTTTTATCCATTGAGATAAAGCATTAAAGAGAGCTGTCGGGTTAATTGGTTTAGAAATATGGTCATTCATACCCGCTGCTAAACATTTATCTTTATCACCTACCATAGCATTGGCTGTCATCGCGAGAATAGGCAAGTCATTAAAGTCTGAATTTTGTCTAATGTGTCGAGCGGCGGTATAGCCATCCATAATGGGCATTTGTATGTCCATTAAGATAAGCTCAAAGCGTTTCGATTTTAAAATATCTAGGCATTCTTGACCATTACTTACAATAGTGACGATAAAAGCATTTTGAGTTAATAATTCAAAGGCAATTTGTTGATTTATCTCATTATCTTCGACTAACAGTATGTTAGCTCCTTGAATCTTTGAGATAGCTGTTATCTTTTTGGTTTGCTTGGTGGAAAAGTCAGAGTTATTTTGATAGTTCAAGACTTGCAAGGTAGTTGCCAGAAAACTTGCTGAAGTAATAGGTTTAGATAATATCGCTGAAATATGAGTGTCTTGTACTTGTTTTAAGGCTTCACTGCGATCATAAGCGGTCATAATCACTAATTTAGGCGGTTTGTTAATATGTTGATTGCATAAAATGCGTTTGCATACATTAATGCCATTTAATTTAGGCATTTTCCAATCTAAATAAATAATATCAAAGGGTGTTGATGAGGCTTCAGCTTGTTGAGTGAGCAAAATCGCCTTTTCTCCAGAGGCTGTGGTGGTGACATTAAATTGCAAATGTAGTGCAATTTGTTCTAATATTTCTCTGGCAATTGGGCTATCATCAACAATTAAGATGCGTAGGTTTTTGATAGAATTATAGGTGATTTTATGCAAAGAACTATCGGCTTCATTAATAGCAAAATTGGCTGTAAAGGTGAAGGTGCTACCTTTGCCATAAATGCTTGTAACGTTGATATTGCCGCCCATCAATAGGGTCAATTGCTTGCAGATTGATAGCCCTAAACCGGTGCCGCCATATTTTCGTGTTGTTGAAGAATCGGCTTGAGAAAAGGCGTTAAATAATTTACTCAGATGGTCTTCAGTCATGCCAATACCACTATCAGTGACGCTGAATGTTAATTTAATATGACTATCAGTTATAGAATGTTTCTCTATGTTGATAACAATGGTGCCTTCATCTGTAAATTTAATGGCATTATTGACGAGGTTTAGGAGTATTTGACCGAGCCGTAATGGGTCGCCTATTAAGTTATCAGGAATGTCATTTTTAAGCGAAATGAGTAATTCAGTATTTTTAGCATGTGCGTTATCAGCGACTAAGGTAGTCAGATTTTCTAAAACATCGGTTAATTGAAAATCAATCGCTTCTATTTCGAGCTTACCCGCTTCAATTTTGGAAAAATCCAAAATATCATTAATGATGCCTAGTAATGCATTACCTGCATTATGAATTTTATTAACATAGTCACTTTGTTTTGGATTTAGGTGTGTTTGTAAGGCAAGATAGCTCATACCAATAATAGCATTCATTGGCGTACGAATCTCATGACTCATATTCGCTAAAAACTCTGATTTAGATTGCGTTGCTTCTTCTGCAATTAATTTAGCCACCGTTAATTCATGTTTTTGTTCTAATAATATTTTATGGGCTAACTTTGTTGCGGTGATATCTGTTAGATTGCCATTAATAATGACATCATCATCTATTGTCAGTTGTTCAAACATAACAATATCCTGAGCGTTGTTAGCTTCATGATCGCCGGTCTGTTTATGCAAAGAGGCAGCCATATGTACCCATTTTTCATTGCCCTCATTATCTAAAACACGATAATCATAGCTTAAGGGTTTAATGGCTTGTATGGCATCTTGAATGACATCTTTGATAGTACTGCGGTCTTCACTGTGAATTGAGTTAATAAAGCAGTCAAAGTTCTTAAGAACGTCTTTAACACTACAACCCTGTAATTCATCAATACCTTCACTAATATAACTTAGGGTTAAATTATCTTTATAGGCTTGTAATTGAAACACGACACCCGGCACATTATTGGTAATATTGATTAGGCGTTCTCTTGCGTGTTCAGCGATATTTTCAGATTGTTTGCGGTTGGCAATTTCATTAATAAGCGTTTGATTAGCCAGTACGCGCTGTGTTATATCACTAAAAATGAAAACAGCACCTTCAATGACTTCATTTTTGATAACCGGTCTAACTTTATATTCAATCGGTATAGAAGAACCATCTTTACGCCATAAAATTTCATGATCAATATGGGTTATTTTGCCTTCATTAATCGCAGTCTGAATTGAATATTGGGTAGCTTTATGATTATTAGCCCGATTTTTAGCATTATGATGAAAAATAGGATAAATATTATGACCTAATAATTCCTGTTCTTTATATTGCAGCATGAGTAGGGCGGCTGGATTAATAAAGTTAACTAAGCCTTCAGTATTGATGCCAAATATCCCTTCGCCTATTGAAGATAGTAGCAAGCGAGACTTTTCTTCTGCTAAAATCAAAGATTCTTGTTCTTTTTTTCTTAGGGTAATATCTCGAATAATACCGGTGAATAAGTATTGTTCACCAATAATGGACTCACCTACCGCTAAATCCATTGGGAAAATGTCACCATTTTTACGTTTACCAGTGACTTCTCGATTTTTTCCAATAATATTATGCTTTTTAGTGTGACTATATTTTTTTAAATAACTATTATGCTGACTATGGAAGGGTTCAGGCATTAAAATATTGATATTTTTGCCAATGACTTCTGCTGCCGTGTATTTAAAAATGATTTCAGCAGAAGGGCTAAAAACTTGAATAATACAGTGTATATCAATCACAATAATACCATCTGAGGCATTATTGATAATGGAACGCATTCTAGCTTCTGATGCAGTGAGTGATTGTAATGATTTTTTTCGGTTATGCAGTTTATTTTTAAAAATATCTATTGGTTTATTCATTTATTCGTCAATACGTTTAATTACTTTATGTAAACGACGCACACCAATCGCCACAATCACTAATACCACGGGAATCGCAATACCTGAAATGATTTCAGGCTTAAGCGTAATGTAGCCGGCACTTTGTAGAGCCTTGGTAAAACTGTGTAATAAGTTCACCACATAACTGGTGATGGCAACAATTGATAAACCTTCAACAGTTTCTTGTAGGCGTAATTGCATTTTAACGCGTAAATCCATTGAAGTGAGCAGGGCTTGATTCTGTTGTTCAATGGAAATATCAACCCGCGTGCGCAGTAATTGCCCGGCATTGCTAATGCGTTTTGAGAGCAGGCTAAAACGTTTTGCGGTTGAATGACAAGAATTCATCGCGGGTTGCATACGTTTACAGAGAAATTCGTCCAGTGTTTGAATGCCGGGAATTTTTACTTCACGAATATCAATAATGCGTTGTTTGACAATTTTGTTATAGGCTTCAGCGGCTCCGAAACGAAATTGACTATGTGAAATATGACTTTCCACTTCAGCGGCTAATTGGGTGAGTTGTTCTAATAGTTCGGCATCATCACAGGATTTTTGTGACATTTGTGAGGTAAGTATCGATAAGCGTTGTTCTGCCTTACTGACTTCAGGCGCGAGTTTTTGTGCAATAGGAAAAGCGAGTAGGGCAATCACTCGATAGACTTCTATTTCAAATAAGCGTTGTAATAGTCGTGCCGCTTGTTGGGTTTGTAGGGATTTATCAATAATGATAAAGCGGCTAAAACCATCGTTATGGAGACGAAAATCAGTAAAAGCGAGAGCATCTTCGCCGGTCATTTTTGAGCCAACAATGGCATTACCTTCAAAAAACGCGGTAATTTCAGTGATGGTAAGCGGCATATTGGGTTCAGGAATAATTACCGCGTGGGCTGCAACAATCGATTTTCCTTGTAAAGCCGCTAACCAATCTCGCGGTGCATAACTTAAGGCACTTTGTGTAAATGGTTTTTGGGTATCTACTTTTTGACTATAAAAACTATAGGTGCTGAATTCACCATGTTGTTCCCAATGAAATAAAAAATTATCAAAGCGAGCATTAAAATGAATGGCATCTTGAGGCGGTGGGTTTACGCCAAAGCGTTGACATAAATTAAGCAAATGTTGATGTTCGGCTGATTTTTCGGTGTCATTAAGCATGAGTGCAAAATGACTGGCACTGACCGGTAAATTTAGCGGAACAGGCGGGCGGGCATGAATTTCATTATGTAAATTAAATCGCTGGGTATGGTTTTCAGGAATATGCAGTAATTTAGTCATACCAAAATGAGCTGAGGCTTAGTATTGGCGTTGTACAGAGAATTTTGCCAATAATTTTAGAGCGGTTTTATACTCTGAATCAGGCAGTGCAGTTTCGATGGCGGCAATGGCTTTTTGAGCTTCTTCATTGGCTCTTTTTTCAGTGTATTCGATGGCATGTGTGGCTTTTACAATCGCATAAACCTCATTAAACGAGTCTCTATTGCCTTCTTTAATCGCATTAATAATAGTTTGTGCTTGTTCAGGCGTGCCGTTTTCAATGGCATAAATCAACGGTAAAGTGGGCTTACCTTCGGCTAAATCATCACCTAAGTTTTTACCTAATTCGGCTTCTGTTGAGGTGTAATCCAGTGCGTCATCAATCAGTTGAAAAGCATTGCCTAAATGTTGCCCATAATCGGCTAAACTTTGTTCAATTTCGGGTGTAGCGTTGGCTAGAATTGCCCCTAAACGTGTTGCGGCACTAAATAAAATAGCGGTTTTTCGGGCAATCACTTCAAGGTATTTTTCTTCGGTGGTGGCAGGATTATTACAATTTAATAACTGCAACACTTCGCCTTCGGCAATCGCGGTGGTGGTTTTTGATAAAACTTCCATAACCCGCATATTATCCGTGCGTACCATCATTTCAAAGGCACTTGAATAAAGGTAATCACCGACCAATACACTGGCAGCATTGCCCCAGACCGCATTGGCAGAATCTTTGCCGCGACGTAAATCCGATTCATCCACTACATCATCATGCAATAAAGTGGCGGTGTGAATAAACTCTATCACTGCCGCTAATAAGAGATGTTTATCGGCCTGATAATCTAAAGATTTTGCGGTTAATAA
>ENA-ORXI01001403-ORXI01001403.1-sediment-metagenome-genome-assembly--contig:-NODE-1403-length-18656-cov-10.593358_pt1 | contig 18656 bp, 4 predicted proteins | sample MGYA00237861_ERZ511468 | MGnify/ENA primary metagenome ERZ511468 (study PRJEB26299, sample SAMN06266213) | sediment metagenome | isolation source: Hudson Canyon methane seep mesocosm | place...
CTGTTTAGTTTTTTTAAATTCTCGTATTTCATAGCGGCATTCGATGGTTGTGCGTTTCCAGGTATCACGGCTGTGTAGTATTTTTGATAGTTGAAGCATGGATTGGAGTCTTCCCTCTCTCTATTTTTGAGGGGTTTTACTCTCAAAAAAATGTTTTAATTTGGATTAACTATAATCCATAACATGATAAATTTCAAAAGAAAATATGACAAAATTAATCCTTTTAAATATTTATAAATGATTGATTATTTAATCAAAAGTGGACAATAGAGGGTTGAAGCGAGGATATAGGCTGCTTTTTAATAGGCATATGTTTTTCAAGCCACTGAATATTATAGGTATTTAAAATTTAAGTGTTATATTTCGACAGCCTAACGTAGCCCCCCCGAAAATTTCCCAATCCGAAGTGTGAGAGTAGCAGATTAGAGAGGCTAAAATTTCATCCCAAATAGCCGTCAAGCCATTTGTGGGGACCTTAACTATGCAGGGGTTTGGGCATAATTGAGCTGGACGCTGAACATCACAGATAAGCAATTAACATTTTAAAATTATTTTTTGCTCTAACAAGCTGGTAGCACATTCTGCGTTAACTGGTTTACTTAACAAATACCCTTGTACCTCATCACAAGACATTTGTTTCACAACAGTATATTGCTCTAACGTTTCAACACCTTCAACTACCACTTTCAAACCCAAGCTATGAGCCATTGAAATAATTGTTTTAACAATGCTTTTATCAAAATCATCTGTCATAATATCTTTTATAAATATGCGATCAATTTTTAAGACATCAATCGGTAAGCGCTTCAAATATTCCAAAGAAGAATAACCCGTACCGAAATCATCAATTAAAATATTCACACCATTACGGCGCAAGTTATCTAAAGTTCTAACAGCCATTTCTAGATTATTTATCACCATAGTTTCAGTCACTTCCAGCTCAATTAGTTGGGGTTTAATTTGTGATTCATGAATAATACTAAGAATTTGATTTGATAGTTTGGTGTTATGGAGTTCCACTGCTGACAAATTGATAGCTATTTTTGTCTCCACCCCACTATCCAGCCATATTTTTGCTTGCTTACAAGCGGCACGTAAGACCCACTTTCCAATTTCAGCAATCAAGCCGCGTGTTTCAGCCAATCCAATAAATTCACATGGAGAAAGAATTCCTCTTTCTGGATGATTCCATCTTATCAATGCTTCCATACCAACAATAGTATCCGTAGAAATATCAACTTTAGGTTGATAATAAAGAATCCATTCCTCATCTTTTATCGCTCTTTTAATTTCAACTTCTAAGCCTAAAAGCTTTAAAGACTTTTCTTGCATTGAAACGTTATAGAATTGAAAGCTATTATTTGTAAAACTCTTATTTTCAAATGACTTGGCTGTATTTGCATGACTTATTAAGTCTTCTACTGAGCTGGCATCTTCAGGAAAAATACTAATACCTATATTACAAGTTACATTCACTTCTTTATCTTCAAACACAACGGCTTGACTCAACTGATCAAAAACACGATTCACCGTCCAGGTGACCTTCATGTGATCATCAAGATCAGACAGCAGGATTCCATAAACTCCCCCCTCAAATCGTGAAATAGTCACATCATTATTGTCAAACTTAATAATAGAAACAGTATCTGTTTTACGAAAAATTGAACTTATTTTCACAGCTAATAAACTAAACATTTTTTCCGCAACGTCCAACCCATAACTATTATTAGCTTGAGAAAACAAATCAAAATCAATAATTAAAACAGCTGTCAATTGGTTGTTTCGAGAAGCTCTTTTTATCGACTGGTTCAATCGGTCGTAAAATACACCTTGGTTAGGCAGTCCCGTTTGCTTATCGTAATTTTTCTCATAAACATTAGGTACTGAATTTTTCAGCTGTTCAATTTGAAACTGCAACAATTTAACTTCTTCAATATGCTCAGCTTCTATCCGTAACAAAGAATGCTTCCCTTCTTCACTATTATCATCTATTTCTGAAGGCAATGATTCAACTTGTTCTTTAGCAGCCCAACAAACAACTCGGTTCCGTCCTGATTCTTTAGCAACATACAAAGCCTGGTCCGCTTGATCATTCAATTCAGCTGGATCCTTAGCATCATCAAGAATAGACGCTACCCCTAGACTCACAGTAATATGAGGACCTAATTCAAAACTATTAACTGACTCTTTTTTTATTCTCAACCGCATTCTTTCAGCTATAGAAATAGCTTCAGAAATTTCAATTCCAGGCAACACAATACAGAATTCCTCACCACCATATCGACTAACAATATCTTCTTCACGAGTACTGGAAAGCAGAATTTTAGCTAATAATTTAATAACCTCATCACCCACTCCATGCCCATAATTATCATTGACTAATTTAAAATGATCAATATCAACCATAATACAAGTCAGCTCATGAGCTTCATTGCGAGCATGATTAAAACTTTCTGCAAACATTTCATTAAATGAACGGCGATTTAAACAAGCAGTCATCGGATCTCGAGTAGCAAGAAAATGTAATTCATTATTTTGTCTCTCAATATCTTTCTTTGATAATTCTAGATCTAAAACAACCACTTCTAACTGCTGCTTTTGTTTTTCTATTTCAGTCACATCATCGAACGTTACCAATACCCCCTGTTGATTCCCCTGCCCGTCCTGAATAAGAGAACAATTGATTGTCATAGTACGCATACAGTTATCAGTAACTTTCAATAACATTATGTCACCCACACTACTTTTCCCACTTGATAGAGCAATATACCAAGGATATAAAACCTCACCAACCTCTTCAGCACCCATTTCCCAATTAAGCTTTGAAAACTCAAGCCCTAGTAACTTAGTTGAATCCTGTTGTAATATTTCAGAAAAAGCTTTATTAGCCAATACAATTTTCTCTTTTTCATCCAGGATAACCAGTCCTTCAGATAATGTATCGAAAGCCGCGTTAACTCTTTCAGGAATAACCGCCGAAGGATCTATTTGGCGAAGTATTCTTAATATAAATAAGAAATATGCTAAGAAGCCAAAGGCTAAAATAAACAATATAAGCTTATAAGTAGGATTTGTAAAAAAACTTCTTCCTTGCAGGGATAATAATTCTGAGAACCTCAATTCAACAGATCCTAGTTTTCTCTTATCCAGAAAAATAGGAACTAAAACATGAGTTGATCTAGATTTGCTATCTTTATAATCACTCCATAACTCAGCATGCTGCCCCACCTCAAATAATAAATCACCAGAATTCATTCTAAAACCAGCTGATAAAAGTTCTTTTTCTCGTATTACAATTTTTGATAAAACTGTACGAAGCTTTTTTATATTATGTTCATCAGCCATGGATGAAAAAAGAATCGCCATGGATTCACTTATTTGTTTCCGGTACTCTAACTCATACTTAGTCTGGTTGTGAGTAATACCAATCAAATCTGCAACTAAAAGCAAACTTATTGTAATTAAAACTAAACCAAAACTAATTCGTATTGAAGGCCGTAACATAGCTAATGATTTACTAATTAAAAACATGATTTATCCATTTTTTTGTTCTTTATTGTTCTGAATATCAAACAACTCATCAATAGAATTACTATCTTCAGCTTCAGCTTCAGTCTCCGATTCATTCTTTGTAATATCATTCTTGGTATTTCTAAATACTACAGCCAAGGGATCAAACTTTGATAACATAGTGGCAGAAGATAACAGGCTAGAAAGTAACACCCCTCCCCGACAAACCCAATTTACAACACCAGCCGTTATACCAATCGTTGCTCCAGCAATAAGTTCAATTTCCAGTTCTTGTTTGCCATGAAGTTCAACCGCATCATTTCCTTGTTCAATCATTAAATTAACATTTCGCCAAAGAGCATGATTTGCAATAGGTTCATCTATGTGAAATAGATTAAGCTCTTGATCTGATTGTTTTTTCATAAAGGTCATTTTTCTTAATTCAAGCTCATTAGATATTGGAGGGGCATCATAAAAAGAAAAACCTGAAGTTTTCGGTTTATAGATACCCAACAAATCTTCATTAGCCTCAACTTTATAACGGTATAAATCTAAGGTAGGAATAATTTCATTAAATGGAAAGGTATTCCCACTCACTTTTACCTCTCCCTCATCAAGCGGAGTTATATCCATTTCAACTGGAGCGGGAGTTGAATCCATATAGTCTTTTTCATCCTCCCCCTTTTCTCTGGGAAAATGACTAGGTTCTTCAGGAAAAAGAAAAGTATCATTAACCTCTAAAACATTTATAGTAAAATTTTGACTTTTAGTACTACCATCATTAGAACTAGCCAAAACCCTTACATTATGAAGCCCATTCTTTTCATAATCCAGGCCATTGGCAACGGTGATTACACCAGTATGACTATCTATATTGAATAAACCACCGGCATCATTAGTCAGTGAGTAAGTGACTGTATCGCTGCCATCTGCATCCGTCGCCAAAGCGGTAATGCCGACAACGCTACCATTTGCGGCATCTTCAGCCACGGTATTCGCCAAGGTATTACTGTCAGACACTACCCCTATTGCAAATTCATTGATGTCTGTGACATTAATAGATAAAGCCTGAATATCTGCTCCACCATTGCCATCACTAGCAGTGATTTCGACCTCGTAAATACCATTGCTATCAGCATCAACCTGAGTTTCAAAGTCAGGTGCAACTTTAAAAGTTAAGTTACCCCCAGCAGTATCAATATTAAACAGACTGGCATCCGCGCCATCACTGATACTGAAAGCCAGTGTATCCGTATCCACGTCATTAGCAGTCACGGTAGTAACAGCAGCCTGGTTTTCAGCCACGTTGAGATTTACCGATATTCCGCCACCATCAGAGGTAATTTCTGGATCATCATTAATTGCAGTTACATCTATGGTCAATGTATAGGAGGCAACACTATCTGTTGTGCCATCATTCACACTAAATTCAAAGCTATCGTAAGCCCCCCCATTGGCATCGGCTACCGGCACAAAGGTTAAATTCCCTGCATCGAGTTCTGCTTTAGTGATCACCTGATTTAAAGTGATATCCACGCCTGAAATCTTTAAGGCGCCCGTTGATTCTAAGGCAGTGATCTTAATACTGGCTAATATGTCTAAATCAACATCACTAAAGTTAAAGTCCGTTGCACTAAAAGTGTATGTGGTATCTTCATTGGTGGTGACGGTATTATTGGCTGCAGTTGGTGGAACAGTAGCGTCATTATCACTGATGGTGACTGTGGCATTGTCGCTGCCCCCATTGATGGTGAACAAACCATTATCGGTACTATCGATAGTAACAATAACCGTCTCGCTGCCTTCGATCAGGGCATCGTCTACAATGCCGGAAACATCGATAGTCTCTGTTTGCTGGCCGTTGGCTACCACAACCGAACCTGTCAGTGCGGTGTAATCCCCTGTGGCGCTCGCAGTGCCTGTTACCGTATAGCTGACAGTAACATCAGCACCCGTGTTATTGACGGCACCCAGATCGACGGTGAACTGACCTGGATCGCTACCGGTCTCTGCAGCCACAGCATCCGTGGCGCTGATACTGACACTGTTCAGGGCTGAGTCATTATCGGTAATGGTCACCGTGTCACTGTCGTTAGCTACATCGATAGTGAACAGACCGTTATCGGTACTATCCAGAGTGACGATGACCGTCTCATTCCCTTCGCTCAGGACATCATCAATGATACCGCTGACATCAATCGTGGCGCTCTGGTTGCCGTCAGCGATCACTACGGTGCCGCTCAGGGCAGTGTAATCACCAGTAGCTGTGGCTGTGCCGCTCACCGTATAACTGACGGTAACATCACCACCGGTGTTATTGACGGCACCTAAATCAACTTCAAACTGACCATTATCAGTGGCCGTCTCTGCAGCGGCTGCATCGGTGACGCTGATACTGACGCTATTCAAAGCTGAGTCATTATCGCTAATGGTGACGGTGGCATTATCGCTGGCACCATCGATGGTAAACAGGCCGCTGCTGGTACTGTCGATGGTAACGATAACCGTCTCACTGCCTTCGATCAGGGCATCATCCACAATGCCGGAAACATCGATAGTCGCTGCTTGCTGGCCGTTGGCGACCACAACCGTACCTGTCAGTGCAGTGTAATCCCCTGTGGCGCTCGCAGTGCCTGTTACCGTATAGCTGACAGTAACATCAGCACCCGTGTTATTGACCGCACCCAGATCAACTGTGAACTGACCATTATCGGTGGCAGTCTCTGAGGCAGTGGCATCGGTTGCGCTGATACTGACACTGTTCAGGGCTGAGTCATTATCGGTAATGGTGACCGTGGCGTTGTCGCTGGCACCATCGATAGTGAACAGGCCGCTGCTGTTACTATCGATAGTAACAATGACTGTCTCACTGCCTTCGATCAGGGCATCATCCACAATGCCGCTGACGTCTATGGTGGCGCTCTGGCTGCCATTGGCTATCACGACCGTACCTGTTAATGCGGTGTAGTCACCAGTAGCAGTAGCCGTACCGGTGACCGTATAGCTGACGGTGACATCAGCACCGGTATTATTGACGGCGCCTAAATCAACAGTGAATTCGCCGTTATCAGTGGCCGTCTCTGAGGCATTGGCATCGGTGGCGCTGATGCTGACGCTGTTGAGCGCAGAGTCGTTATCGCTGATGGTGACGGTGGCGTTGTCGCTGGCACCATCGATGGTGAACAGGCCGTTATCCGTACTGTCGATGGTAACGATGACCGTCTCACTGCCTTCGATCAGGGCATCGTCTACAATGCCGGAAACATCGATAGTCGCTGTTTGCTGGCCGTTGGCTACCACAACCGTACCTGTCAGTGCGGTGTAATCCCCTGTGGCGCTCGCAGTGCCGGTGACCGTGTAGTTGACGGTAACATCAGCACCCGTGTTATTGACCGCACCCAGATCAACTGTGAACTGACCATTATCGGTGGCCGTCTCTGAGGCGGCTGCATCGGTGGCGCTGATGCTGACGCTGTTCAAAGCTGAATCATTATCGCTGATGGTGACGGTGGCGTTGTCGCTGGTACCATCGATAGTGAACAGGCCATTATCAGTACTGTCGATGGTAACAATAACCGTCTCGCTGCCCTCAACCAGGGCGTCATCCACAATGCCGTTAACGTCTATGGTGGCAGTCTGCTGGCCATCGGCTATCACAACCGTACCTGTCAGTGCGGTGTAATCCCCTGTGGCACTCGCAGTACCGGTGACCGTGTAGTTGACGGTGATATCACCACCTGTGTTATTAACGGCACCCAGATCGACCGTAAACTGACCATTATCGGTGGCGGTCTCTGCAGCTGTTGCATCGTTGGCACTGATGCTGACACTGTTCAGAGCTGAGTCATTATCACTGATGGTGACCGTGGCGTTGTCGCTATCGCCATTTATGTGGAACACATTTATGCTGAACAGGGCGTTATCTGTACTATCAATGGTAACGATAACCGTCTCACCGCCTTCGATCAAGGCATCGTCTACAATACCGCTGACGTCTATGGTGGCAGTCTGCTGACCATCGGCTACCACAACCGTACCTGTCAGTGCGGTGTAATCACCGGTGGCACTCGCAGTACCGGTGACCGTGTAGTTGACAGTGACATCACTACCGGTATTATTGACTGCGCCTAAATCAACCGTGAACTGGCCTGGATCGCTACCGGTCTCTGCAGCCGCTGCATCGGTGGCACTGATACTGACTTTGACGAGCGCTGAGTCATTATCGCTGATGGTGACCGTGGCGTTGTCGCTGGCACCATTTATAGTAAACAGGCCGTTATCAGTACTATCAATGGTAACGATAACCGACTCACTGCCTTCGATCAGGGCATCGTCTACAATGCCGGAAACATTTATGATGGCAGTCTGCTGACCATTGGCTATCACGACCGTACCTGTTAATGCGGTGTAGTCACCAGTAGCAGTAGCCGTACCGGTGACCGTATAGCTGACGGTGACATCAGCACCGGTATTATTGACGGCGCCTAAATCAACAGTGAATTCGCCGTTATCAGTGGCCGTCTCTGAGGCATTGGCATCGGTGGCGCTGATGCTGACGCTGTTGAGCGCAGAGTCGTTATCGCTGATGGTGACGGTGGCGTTGTCGCTGGCACCATCGATGGTGAACAGGCCGTTATCCGTACTGTCGATGGTAACGATGACCGTCTCACTGCCTTCGATCAGGGCATCATCCACAATGCCGCTGATATTTATGGTGGCCGTCTGCTGGCCGTTGGCTATCACAACCGTACCAGTCAGTGCGGTGTAATCCCCTGTGGCGCTCGCAGTGCCTGTTACCGTGTAGTTGACAGTAACATCACCACCGGTGTTATTGACCGCACCCAGATCGACGGTGAACTGACCATTATCGGTGGCGGTCTCTGAGGCGGCTGCATCGGTGGCGCTGATGCTGACATTAGTGAGGTCGATCTGAATGGTATCCACATCAGACAATATTCCACCGCTACCACTATTGCCAGCATCGTCAGTGGTAATAGTCAGGGTGTCAGCTGAGGTGCCAATAATTCCGGCATTTCCGGTATAGCTCAATGATGTCAGAGTGTCATTGATATCAGTAATGGTGCCCAAAATAGTTAAATCACCACTACCATCACTGCCAGCACTGATTATTGCGCTACCTGACAGAGTGATATCGAGTACACCATTGGTGACCTGCATGCGCGTGGTCAGGTTGGCACCAGCAGCATCCACATCGTCAATACTGACCCCAACGATGGCGGTAGTTGTCTCTGTGATAATAGTTTGCTGACCAGGTACTGTATTTACCGGTGCATCATTGACGGCGCTAATATTAATTGTTTCAGTTTCAGTATTACTACTTCCACCATTACCATCGGTCAACACAAAACGCACTGTTCGCGCCGTTTCATCTGGATTATGTGAAAGATTATTGTATGCAATCTGGCGTGTTGCTTCCTGAGCTGAAGCAGCATTGCTATTCGAATTCCAGGTAACAATAAGTGGCGTAGCACTGGTTCCACCTGCAAATGTTCCGATTATAGTTCCACTAACCAGAACATCGCTTCCACTGAGTGTAACATTACCTCCAGTCTCGATAATCAACCTGTCATTGGCTGTACCGCCAGCTGTGATATCAACTGTTAACAAACCTCCATCAAAATCTCCGCCATCTGCATCAGTAATGACTACATTTGCATCGATCAAAACCGGGCCGGCATCTTCAATAAAATTCACTGCACCACCGGGCAGGGATATGACAGGGTCGCGGGTTATCTGAATATCCATTGCACCGGCTGGTGAGTCATACAAAGCGAACACTTCGTAACTATCAGGATTATTGCTAACATCAATTGCCGTGAAAGTACCGCTTAAACTACCGTAGGTCAGCACGTCATCAGCAATGCCTCCTGTACCAATTCCCGTAAGGTCAACTCCCAAGTGTGAATCAGCCCCTAAAGTCACACTCCCGGTCACTGCAAGAGTATCATACTGCCCCATGCCGTATCCGGTTACATTATATTGCAGGATTCCTCCACTGTTTACCGCCAAAGAGCCAGCGATTGTGCCGTTGGCCAGATAGGTGCCGCCAACAAGCTGAACACCGTTATTAACAGTGACGGTATAGTCGGCCGCATCAAAAGTACCGCTTTGTAGTATCAGACTCTGTCCAGAAGCGTCTAATGCCAGGTTGGAGGCTAATTGCACGGTACCGGATGCTTTGTTTATAAACAGATCACCATTGCTCAATCGACCACTGCCGCCATTCATATCGATTATTTGCGTTCCAGTGCCATCCAGCACGAAACCAGCAGAGCCACTGGCTCCGCTACCAGACCTGGTATCAACAGAAGTTAAATTACCTGCCACAGTTATTGTACTATTGTTTAGTTGCCACACTTTTTGCAGTCGAAAATCACCGTCAACATCCATGTTGCTGACAAGATTCACCCCATTGCCTTTGTTAATCGTTACATCATTGAAGGTCATACCTGCCGAATCAATACTTATATTGGGTGTATCAACAAAACTTACTCGACCCGTAGCATCTACATTTCCAGCCGTGTAAGTCCAGTTTCTGTAAACACCAATATCCTGAATTGTCAATAATCCAGCCGACTTATCGATGTCAACTGAAGTGAGCCGACCTGATCCAGTGGAGGTTAGTAGCTGATCTGCACTACCATCTAACCGAATAACAACCGTTCCTTCGAGATCACTATCTGCCGTTGATACATTGCCTGCTACATTTATCGTGCCACCATTTATTATCCAGGCGCTGTTAATATTCAGGTCTCCATCAATATCGAGCGTACCTGTTATACCGACACCTGCTCCTCCTTTGTTTATCACCACATTATTCAATGTTGCCGTACCGGAATTAATGGCCATACCGCCGGATGTTTTGTCGAAGAGAAAGGTACCACCATTTGCGTTAAAGGTTCCGGAAGTAAAAGTAAAATCATCTTCAATAAAGGTTGTAGCACTTGTTGCGTTATAGGTGCCGCCAGATATCAGCAGGATTCCATTAATATCGACGGTTGCCGAACCGCCATTAAAGGTACCGGCGGACTCCATGTTAGTCATGGTAATGTTTGCGCTGGCATCAAAGGTGTGACCTGCTGCTATATAGAACTCATCACCCCCGTTGATAGTGATATTGTTGCTTCCATCTGCATTATATAAAATGTCAGTATCGATATAAGCGCCAACCGCAGTGGCAAGTTCGCTATTATCCAGAGAGGCACCGTAGTCGCTACGGGTAATTACATGATTTGCATATAAATCAAACCCGCTAACATCTCCTCCTGCCACCACAGAAGCCGTTGTTGCTTCATAAGCCGAGTCGTCAATAAAAGCAGCTATGGTATCATCAGCCAGCAATTCCGATACCATGGATACAGTATAATTACCACCAGCATCAGTTACGGCGGTACCAACATCTACTCCATTTACCAGTAACCGCACTGTCAATCCTGCACCAGCATTGGTTATCCCTTCATCAGAAAACACGGTGCCTGACAGGGTATGTATTGCAGTAATATTAACAGTGGTGCTGCCAGTCACGTCAAGTGCGCCGCCTGTTCCTTGTGTGCCTGTGTTGCCATCGTTAAAAGTCCAGTCGATCTGGGCTGATGCCGGTGGTGCATCACTACTGTTGGCATAGGCGATCTGCTGCATCGCCTGATTAACCAAGGTATTGGTGGCGTTGGTATTGAAGGTAAGCAGCAGGGTGCCATTCGAGTTGGTGGTGACAGTGCCTATAGTGGTGGCGCCAACGGTTAGATTACCACCCTCAGTTAGTGCCGAAAGGGTCCCGGTTGCTGAGAAAATATCTTCCACATTAGTACCACCGTTACGTATCAGACTTAAGGTTGCTCCATCAAAGTTGTCTGCCAGTGTTAATTCTTGATCAAAAACCTGTACATCAGCATCCAAAACTACTGCTGTGCCATCTTCAGTAAAGGATGGTGTGCCGTCCAGTGTGTTGACTGCATCAAAGCTGGTATCAAGGGTGCCATCACTATTATAACGAAGGAGTGTAAAGTCAAGGTCAGTACCGTTATGGTCATATCCGGAAAGCAGTATCTTACCATCGGATTGAATAGCGACGCTATTGACGAACAGGTTACCACTCCCAACTGTAGTGGTAATTCCGTTAACACCAAAGGTGTTATCAAGGGTGCCGTCGCTGTTGTAACGGACGAGTAAGGAACTATCAGAATTAGACCCTGCGGCCAGGATTTTACCATCGGATTGAACGATTACACTCCTAAAATAATCATTGGCTAGGGTGCCTGTGGTAACGAATCCATCACCACCACCGAAATTAGCAGTGTCAAGGGTGCCATCGCTGTTATAGCGGATGAGCAGAGCATCATTAGTGGTACCATTATTGCTATATCCCCCAACCAGAATCTTGCCGTCCGACTGCATGGTGACGCTATGTCCTTCTTCTATTCCTGCACCGATGGCTGTAGTTACAATACCGTCGCCACCGCCGAAGCTGGTATCAAGCGTACCGTCGCTAGTATAACGGATGAGTGCGACGTCAACACTAGAGATCCCCGTTGAACCCGTTAGCAGGATTTTATCATCGGACTGCACGGTGATGCTATAACCAAGATCTAGTCCTGAAGATGCTATATCTGTGGTAACAATGCCATCACCACCACCGAAGCTAGTATCGAGTACGCCATTACTATCGTAGCGGACAAGTGACATATCTTTGCCGACGCCGTCGGAATATCCACCGACCAGAATTTTGCCATCGGATTGCATGGCGATGCTATATCCTCTGGCGTCACCTGTACCGATAGCTGTAGTTACAATACCATCGCCCCCACCAAAGGTGCTGTCTAGTAAGCCGTCACTGTCGTATCTGGTAAGTGTAAAATCGTAATTGCTACCATTAAAGCTGTAGCCGCCAAGCAGAATTTTTCCATCCGCCTGCACGGTGATACTAGATCCATAATCAAGGATTGAGCTTATATTTGTGGTAACGATGCCATCGCCCCCGCCAAAACTGGTATCGAGCGTGCCGTCGCTATTGTATCGAGTGAGTGCAAAGTCAGTATCTAAACCATTCTCTGCATACCCACCCACTAATATCTTTCCGTCTAGTTGTATGGTGATGCTACGTCCATAATCATCACCCGATCCAATAGACGTGGTGACAATGCCGTCGCCGATACCAAAGGCTGGTGCAGTATTGTCTGCCAGGACAGCATCATAGGATTGTTGAAAATCAGCAGTAACGGCTATCTCAGTTTCTATATTTCCACTACTATATTCCAGTTCCCAATCACCTCCACGGCTGGTATGCCCTGTCAAATCATCAGAAGCAGCGACATCGGTCAGGGTTAATTCACTGAGCATATTAACCAGGCTTTGACCTGTTTCAGTTTCTGCCAGATTACAGCCGTAAATTAAAAAGTCACCCTCTTCAGTAAAAGAATCACCCCAGGCACTTATTTCTGCCAGGTTAGCGAACAGAGTTTCTGAATCAAGTGTCGTACGCCCCATCTTGACACTACCCTCTGAGCCATGAGAGATTAAATGCACGGCATCAAGGTTTTGAAAGTTTTCTAAGGTTTCAGTAATTTGCTCAACCCCATCATGCTGACTATCTAGCAAGATGACCTCTATAGTACTATCTTCATATCCCTGTCTGAGAATATCATTTAGCAATTGCTGATAATTTTCGACATCTGTATCAATAAAGACCAGTTCCTGACGCATAGAGTCAGTTTTGCTTACTTCTAATAAGCCAGTGCTTTTTATTTCCTCAGATTCAGTAGTAACATCCATATTAACAACAACTTCTGGTTCATTATTATCAATCAGAATAGCTTCTACTCCACCAGAAAAAAGCTGGCGTGCCTCAAGCTCTTCTATCAGCATTTCTGAATGAAATTTTACATAGATATTTTGTTTCATAATTACCACCATTAAAACTGTTTTCTGCAACCTGACTAGTCAAACTGGACAAATTCAAGCTAAAATGTGCCTGATGTATATACTACTGCCCCACCTTATCTCAACTTAACTTTTCATGAGCGCCGAAGGCTTTAGTAATGTCGATTCACTATAATAAAGTTATGAAGATACCTATACCAGTAAGAGGACTAGAAGCAAAAGCTATTCATCATTGCCAAACTCAGCAAAAGCAGTCATTCACTTGAGCTTTGTTGCTTTATAATTAACGGCATTCCATTTCATATGGTCACGAGCATCTAAAGCGTATTCAGATCAACCTTGCTACGAGTTACAAAGACTCAAAAAACAATAAGATAAATTCAACACCTTAAGTTTTTGTTACTTATTTAAGAATATCTATATTCACCTTATTTTCTACCTAAATGAATTGAAAATATCTTTAAGTTTTGCACAATTACTATCAGATAAAAACTTTTAATCAGTTAAGAAAAAAACTACTGACTCAATAATGTTTTAATGTCTTTTGGCAAACTACCATTCACTAAAGCTTGACCAGAAGAGGACATATTATTTTGTACTTCCTTAACTGGAAATATAGCAATACATTTAGTGCCAGCAACTAACTTTTTCTCGGGATTAGGTAGAGCCAACTGAATGGTAAAACTGCCGCTGGCAGCATCAATAATACGATCAACAATAGTGACCGTAGCCGTATACGAACTATTTACAGGAAAATCAGGTTTAACTTCTACAGACATCCCTGGTTTGACCTGACCAAACACATTTGCTGGCGCTACAACTTCGACCAATAAAGGATTGATTTTAGCTAATTGTAAAATAGGCTTATTTTGTACCAACTCTCCAGGCATAAGATACTGTTCTACGACAATGCCATCAATAGGACTGGTGATGGTTTTTTGCTCTAGCTCGGCTTTTGCCAATATTAATTTTAATTCATTCTTCTTTTTATCCAGTTTAATTTCCACAGCCTCTACTCTAGCTATTTTTAATTCTGTAGCTGCTTCATCCTGTTCCTGCGCAGAAGAAGCATTTTCTTCAAATAATCCAGCTATCCGTTTTGATTTTCGCTTGGCATAAGATAATTTTACCCCTTTGGCATAAATCTGGTTATCCATCATAGCTACTTGTTTGGCAACGTTCATTCTTGCCAATTCAACCGATGCATTTAGTTTTGCAAGTTTTTGTCCTTTTACAATAGAATCTGTTTTTTTCACAAAAACAGATTCTATTACTCCGCTAACAGGGCTACTAATATCAATATACATTTCTGGTTTGACTAAGCAATCAAATGTTGTTTTATCCTGAGTAGTGGTTTCATTTTCTTGAGCAAATAGAGATTGCTGTAGTGTTAATAGCAATGTAGCCGTAATAATACCCGTTATTTTTTTCATAATAGTCAGTTTTTATTCCATTCGCCCCGTAAACGACAGCATTTTAGCCAGTTTTTTATCTTGTTTGATTAACATACAACGTATTTTGTAGTGTTTATACTCTGTCCATTTTTGCGGCAACATAAGGACGGTATTTCCTAGCCAGTCAGGTAAAGGCTTATCCTTTATACAAAACCCGGATATGACCTTAATAATAGCACGGGAATAAAACCCCACCAGCCATTCATCTTGCAACGACATAAAAGCTTCAGAACTTCCTGAATCACCTTGCCTTGCACTACGACCATACAGCTGCCTATCTACACGTCGAGCTTCACTTCTTGTCGTCGCAATAACATGCAAGCCGCCTGTTTCTTCAACTCCTGGTCCTAAACAAATATCCGTTCCTCTGCCTGCCATATTGGTTGCCACAGTAATACTGTTTAATTGCCCAGCCATAGAGATGATCTCTGCTTCCCGCTCATCTTGATAAGCGTTTAACACTTGATGTGGTAATTTATTTTTAGTTAGAATGTCACTGATTTTTTCTGAATCGGCAACAGTATTTGTGCCAATCAATAGAGGCTGACCTGTCTGATGTATTTTAGTAACCTTTTGAATTAAAGCCTGCCATTTTTGCTCTCTATTTACATACACTTTCTCTGCTCTCGTTTTTCGCTTGCAAAGCTGATGAGTAGGAACTTTAACGACCCTTAATCCATAGACATTATTTAATTCTCTTGCTACTTCAGTCAGCGTTCCAGACATCCCTGATAGATGAAAATATCGTTTAAAAAACTTTTGATAACTAATCCTGGCTAAAGAATCCCTTTCTTCCATAATTTCACAGCCTTCTTTAGCTTCTATTAATTGCTGTAAGCCATGCTCCCAAGATCGACCCGGCATTGCTCTCCCGGTTAAAGCATCAATAATTTCAACTTTGTTATTGCGAACCAAATAATGCGTATCCTTAAAAAATAAATGCTTCGCTTTTAATGCCAAAATAACCAAAAACTCTCTTCGCTTGCTTTGCTGCCAATAGTCATCCAGCCCACCTATCAATACAACTAGTTTATTTTTCCCTTCCGTTGTAAGGGTAATATCTTGATATTGTCGGTCCACTGTAAAATCAATCTGTTTGTCTAAAGATGTCGCTAAGAATAGAGCATCAAAATAGTTTTGTTTTTGTTCTTTACTTTCCCTGGTTTGAGAGATTATTAACGGTGTTTTTGCTTCATCAACTAATAAGCTATCGGCTTCATCAATGATAGTAAAACAAAGCCCTCGTAACAGAAATACTGATGAGGTATCAGCCTGTGAACGTTGCAAGTGTTTCAACTGGATTTGTTGCTTACCAATATCATCACCCATTTCCACTCGGTCTCGTAAATAGTCAAAGATAATTTGCTGACTGCTGGTGTGGACAATGTCGCATTGATAAGCCTGTTTACGAGCCTCTGCATCCATCCCATCAACCACCGAAGCAGACGTTAAATGCATGTGTTGATACAGTGGGCGTAATATTTTTTCGTCTCTTTCTGCCAGGTAATCATTGGCGGTAATAATATGAACAGGAATACCTGTCAATGCAGCTGCGCAAGCGGGGAGGGAAGCGGTGAGCGTTTTACCTTGGCCTGTTTCCATTTCTGCAAGCATACCATTGATAATTACCCATCCCCCCAGCACTTGCACATCAAAATGTCTTTTCCCTAAGACTCTACGAGAAACCTCTCTTATTGTTGCAAAAGCCTCAGCAATTAATTGCTCTTGTAAACCTTTTAGCTGCAGAGCTTTTCGTAACTGAAAAATATGCGCTTGCATAGAGTATTCTGAGTATTTGTTAATGCCTTGTTCAAAACCATTTACGCTTTTCAGTATGTAATGCTGTGTATATTTATGTCGTTCAAAAACATAGTTTATCGACGATACAACCCGCCTGACTTGAACCTCTAATACACTAGGCCACGTTTCGTCTTGCTGAGGGTAGACACCCAATGTCAATCCCGGACGCAACTTTTTATCAGACATTAAACTGCCTCAGAAAAACTTGTCGTAAACGTCTATACCATTGCTGGGCCATAGGTTCTGAACCATGGTTAAAGCGAACATAAACCCGCTGACCTATTTCAGGCACTTGAGTCACTGGAGTGAATTCTAAATCTATATGAAAAACTTTTTCGAGCGTTTTAACCTGATCTTTATCTAAAGGGTCTACTGCAATTTTCCCTCCATTGATAGTTGCTAATGCCGAACTGGGTAGGTTATTTGTTGCTTCTGGCACCCAGCGAGTAATTTTTGCAGGAATAATTTGATTGGGATGATTGACTAATCTTATTTGTATTGATTTTATTTGTTTTGTAAGCTGATTAATATCCGACTGTGTAACAACAACACGAACAGAGGGCAATGCATCGTCTATAACATAACCAATGACTTCACCTTTACGAACAAACCTTCCCTTTAAATCATCCCTATTAAGAATTAGCAGTTTTCCCGATTTTTTACTGACAATTTGCATGGATTTCTGTTTTTTTCTGGCATTTTTTAATTCTTTAGCAACAATTATCATTTCTTCTTTAATATTGTTTGCTTTAATTTTTTCACTACTCCATTCTGCTCTATATTTTGCATTAAGTTCTTTCAGTTTGGCAAATAGCACATCAACTTCGGTATTTAACAGAGGATCATGTATTGTTACAATGACGTCATCTTTTTTTACTCGACTAGATAAATCCAATAAAAACGGTCCTGCAAAACCATCAACTTCAGCCCTGAGCTGCGCATCACCAGGCATCCAGACCACCCCTTCTGAGTGTGTATATGCGGGAACTGGAATCCAGTATAAAACAACAAAAAAGCCACCTAAAAGACCAATTAAACTGAATACCGCTCTTAGCCGTTGTTGATAAATGGATGGGCTATAAAATACAAAAAAGATTCCTCTGCCAATCGGCAAAATAATTTGTTTGAGGACCATCCATACTGCCAATATCATCCCCAGCACAAAAAAAGTATCAATAATATAAACGATAATGAACCCAAGCACACTCATTCTATAGGCGAAGGAACTTATGCTATAGACAATAAACCATCCTGCTTCACCAGGTGCTGTTACAGGTGATACCAGCCCCCTTGCAGCAAAAAAATATTTCTGGCAAAGAAAAAGTATATATTGACTAGACCGTTGAAAAAGGTTGGGTATTGCTAATATATCTGCCAGTATGTAATAACCATCAAACTTAAGTAAGGGATTACCATTAAAAAACAATGAGGATATTCCACCTATTATCATGCTGATAAAAGCTATATCTTTAATGAGCCCTGGCTCAACACTTAACCATAGAAGCAATCCTAAAGCAGAGATAAGTAATTCCACCATAATTCCAGCTGCACTGACTAGTATTCGGTGTTTTTTACTACGCAATCTGTTGACACTTGAAACATCAACATAAGGCACAGGCATAAATAATAAAAATGTAATCCCCAGCTCATGCACTTCTGCTCCATAATATTTTGCACTAAAAGCATGCCCTAATTCGTGCAAAAATTTAATAATGGGATAAAGAACAGCTATAATAACCAAATAGTAGGGAGACAGAATGTTAACGTCGAAATATACATTGATCGCAGACCAATTTATAGCAGTTGCTATCCCTGCAACAGCAATAGATAGGAACCAGATAACCGCAATATACCAGTGAAACAAAAAGCTAACTTTAGCTAGGTGTTTTTTTAAAAAAAGTTCTGGATTCCAAAGTGGAATTTTTATGACAAGGGGATTTGAATAACGCTGTTTTATTTCATTCCTTTGATGTAAATTGTCTCGTTCAATCAACT
>ENA-ORXI01001406-ORXI01001406.1-sediment-metagenome-genome-assembly--contig:-NODE-1406-length-18605-cov-6.423683_pt1 | contig 18605 bp, 15 predicted proteins | sample MGYA00237861_ERZ511468 | MGnify/ENA primary metagenome ERZ511468 (study PRJEB26299, sample SAMN06266213) | sediment metagenome | isolation source: Hudson Canyon methane seep mesocosm | place...
ATTTCTTCAGTTGCTGCATTTTCAAGAGTTAACTTAATTAAAAACTTACAAAATGTTGAATATAAAGCATTTGTAAACGGTGAAGTATCTCACGCTGATGGTACTCCAAACAATGGTAACTGGTTTAAAACTTGGGAAGCTGGTGGATTATTAGCATGGACTGATAGAAATGGCGATGGTAAAATTCAATACGGACCTGGTAAAGCATTTGATGGTGCTAAAGGTAAACCAAAATTTGACGGAATCAAAAAAGCTGATGACGGTCATAGATTAACTGTTAATGGTAAACCTGCAGCTGGAGAGGCTGAGTTAGCTAAAAGTAATGGTATAGCAAATGAGTTGTATGTTGATAGAGATATCATGGTACTTGCTAACCCTGAAATTGCAAACTTACCTAACTGGGTAATTGCATTTATCGCAGCTGGTGGACTTGCAGCAGCATTATCAACAGCAGCTGGTCTGTTACTTGTTATTGCTTCATCAATTTCACATGACCTTATGGGTCAAGTTATCTACAAAGACAAAGAAACTGGTAAATCAACTCTTAATGAGAAATCAGAGTTAATGTACGCAAGATTAGCAGCAGTAGCAGCTATTTGTGTTGCTGGTTACTTAGGGATTAACCCTCCAGGTTTTGTTGCACAGGTTGTTGCGTTTGCATTTGGTTTAGCAGCTGCAGCGTTCTTCCCAACAATTATCCTTGGTGTATTTGATAAGAGAATGAATAAAGAAGGTGCGATTGCTGGTATTTTAACTGGTCTAATCTTTACTTTCGGATACATTATCTACTTCGTATTTTTAGGTGGAGATAAATCACTTTACTTCTTAGGAATAGCTCCTACAGGTATTGGTACTATTGGTACAATTTTACACTTGGTTGTAGCATTCGTTGTATCTAGAATGACTCCTGAACCTCCTCAACATATTCAAGACCTTGTTGAGAGAATTAGAATTCCTTCTGGTGCTGGTGAAGCTCAAGATCACTAAAACTACTTAAAAAAGCATACCCTTGGGTATGCTTTTTTGCTTTTATAAACTCTATCTTTTTATATAGTTGCGCGAACTTATATAAAAAGATAAGTTAACTCACACTAATTATCCTCCAATTTATTTACCTCTTAAACAATTTTAAATATAATATATTAATATATTTAATTATATTAAATAGAAGTTTCATATCTTAATTAATAATTTACTGAGGAATATACATGAGTTTAAATGATCAAAAATCTTTCCTTTCTAATATACACCCTTTTGAAATATTAGATAAACAACAAATGGATAAATGTATTAAACATATGGATATTGCTTATTATCCAAAGAATACAATTTTAATGTCACCTTCTGAAATTGCAAATCATTTTTTTATTATTATCAAAGGTAGCGTGCACGAATACACAGCAGATGAACAGTTAGTAATGGATTTTCATCATGAAGATACATTTGATGCTAATGCACTCATATATAATGAATGCAAAAATACCTTTGTGGCAAATGAGGATTTAATTTGTTATGAGTTAGAAAAAAAAATTTTCTTGGAGTTAATTAAAAATAACGAATCTTTTGGAAATTTCTTTTTAAACAACTTAGTACACAAATTTAAAGTTCTAAAAGACAAAGAGTATACTTCTGAACTCTCCTCTTTTATGATTGCAAAAGTAGAAGATACATTTATACATAAATCTTGTGTTGTTGATTGTGATACCAAATTAATGGATGCAATTACAAAATCAATTGAGTATAAAACTTCAACTATCATAGTAAAAGGGAAAACAGGGAAATATGGAATCATTACAGATTCCTTATTGAAGATGAAAGTATTACTTGAAGGAAGAGATCTCTCAATTCCAGTTCGTGATATTGCAATATTTCCTTTGTTAACAATTCAAAATGATGACTACTTATTTGAAGCCTTAACACTTCTAATTAAAAATAATATAAAGAGAATGGGTGTAGTTAATAGTGAAGGTGAAATGGTGGGAGTTGTTGAACAAGTTGATATCTTGTCACATTTTGCTAACCATTCTTATGTGGTTGACTCTCAAATTAGAAAAGCAACCTCAATTGAAGATTTAAAAACTGCAAGTAAAGGTTTCATAAATATAATATCTAATTTAAATGCCAAAGGCGTTAAAGTAAATCATATCTCAAATTTAATTGGGCAATTAAATACAAAAGTATATAAAAAACTCTACGAACTAATTGTTCCACTTGAACTACAGGACAATGCATGTTTTATAGTTATGGGAAGTGAAGGTAGAAATGAACAAATCTTAAAAACTGACCAAGACAATGCACTAGTTATTAAAAATTCAGCCAATGTTGACGAATATACCCCTTATATGCAACAAATGACAAATACTCTTATTGACTTTGGATATCCACCATGTGAAGGTAATATCATGGTATCAAATCCTTTTTGGTGTAAAAATGTATCTGAATATGAAAAAGAAACAAGTAGATGGATTCAATCACCTGATATGCAAAACTATATGGATTTGGCAATATTTTTTGATTCTTTTGCCGTTGCTGGAGATAAAACACTTCTTATTGAATTAAAAGATTATCTTTTTAAAAGACTACATGATCAAGATGTTTTTATGGCTTACTTTGCTCAAGCGACACTGGCTTTTGATACCCCTAGTAAAATTGCAAACTTTATGACAACCGTACATGATATTGATATTAAAAAAGCAGGAGTATTTCCTATAGTTCAAGGTATTAGAAGCCTTGCTTTAAGAGAAAGAATAAGAGAAACAACCACTGTAAAAAGAATACATATATTAGAACAGAAAAAAATACTTACACATGAAATTGCACATGAATTACTGGAAGCCTTTGATGTTCTGGGAACATTAAGACTTAAATCACAAATGAAACAAATGCAAAATTCTAAAGAAATAGACAATATTATTGATACACACACATTAGGAAAGATTGAACGAGATTTATTAAAAGACTCTTTTAAAATAGTGATTGACTTTAAGAAATTCATCAACCATATATTCCAAATAGATAAGATTTCATAATGTTTAAAGAATTTTTCAAAAACCTAAATAAAAAAAAACTTCTAAACAGCAAATATGAGTTTTTATTTGATACCCCACTTCCAGATGAATATGTATGTTTGGATACGGAAACAACTGGATTAAATCCAAAAAAGGATGAAATACTCTCTATTGGGGCAGTTGTTATTAAAAATAATAAAATACTTATGAGAAAAACTCTAAATATCTTTGTAAAACCCTCAATAAAAGTATCAGCAGAAAGTATTAAGATTCATCATATCAGACCTATAGATTTAGAAAATGCAGTTGATCCCAAAACTGCCATATTAGAGTTACTTGATTTTATAGGATGCAGGCCAATTGTTGGATATTACATAAAATTTGATATTGCAATGATTAGCAAGTATACTAAAAAATATATTGGTATTAAACTACCTAACGAATCTATTGAAGTATCTTCGATGTATTATAAAACCAGACCTAAAAATTCCGAGTATCAGTTTGTGGATTTAAAATTTGATACCATAATGAAAACATTGGATATCCCAGTTTTAGGAAAACATGATGCACTTAATGATGCGATCATGACATCAATGATTTTTTTAAAAGTTAAAGAATTAAAACTTGCAAATCAAACTTTTTATCCAAGATAGTATTTTATATTTATTTACTAGATGTTTATATTAAAAGATAAATATAAAATTTAAGTGACATATGTACATTTTTCTTACATTTTTTTTACATTTTTTTGTTTCGATAGGTTACTATTGCTTTTTCTTAAACTGAAATTATACTTAATTTTTTCAATTGCAATGATTTTCTTATTCTTAAATTGTATACTGCCAACGATGTTTGTTGCAAAAATTCACATAGGAGAACGAACCTTTTAGGTCCTAGAATTTTGCTAATAAATACCATAAAGGTTTACATTTTTTTGTAAAACTCGTTAAATTTACCGTTGGAGGGGAATATGAACGAAGAATTAGCTAATCGGATTCAAGAAAATCCGAAGTATAAAGAACTGGTTTCTAAAAGAACCAAGTTTGCATTGAAGTTGGGTATATTTGTACTGGCTATGTTTTATACATATATTTTAGTAATTGCTTTTAACAAAGAATTACTGGGCATAAAACTTAGTGAAGCAGGTGTTACAACATGGGCATTTCCAGTTGCTGCTGGAATCATCATTATTAGTTTTATTACAACACTTATTTATGTAAGAAGAGCTAATGGGGAGTTTGACGATTTAACAAACTCTATTAAAGATGATGTAAGGGATGCACTATGAGATTAATATCTATTTTAGGGTTAATTGCGGTTGTTGCATTTGCTGGCGGAGATGCCACTTTTGAAGCTGTTCAAAGAGATTTAAATATTCCAGCAATTATCATGTTTTTCATTTTTGTGGGGGCTACATTAGGTATTACATACTGGGCTGCTAAAAAAACAAAAAGTGCAAGTGATTTTTATACAGCTGGTGGAGGAATTTCTGGATTCCAAAATGGGATGGCAATTGCAGGTGATTACATGTCTGCTGCATCTTTTTTAGGTCTTTCAGGACTTGTATACTTGCAAGGTTATGATGGGTTAGTTTACGCAGTTGGATTCTTAGTTGGTTGGCCTGTCATTTTATTTTTAATGGCTGAGAAGTTAAGAAACTTGGGTAAATTTACATTTGCTGATATTGCTGCATATAGATTAGGTCAAAAAGAAATAAGAACACTTGCTGCTTTTGGTTCACTCTCTGTTGTTATATTATATCTTATTGCACAAATGGTTGGTTCTGGGAAATTGATTCAAGTATTATTTGGACTTCCTTATGAGTATGCAGTTATTTTAGTTGGTATTATGATGATTGTATATGTAACCTTTGGTGGAATGTTGGCAACTACATGGGTACAAATAATTAAAGCTGTTTTACTACTTTCTGGTGTTACGTTTATGGCATTTATGATTATGAGTTCTTATGGTTTCAGCTTTGAAGCTTTAGCCACAGAAGCTGTTAATACACACTCATGGGGGCAAGATATTATGGCTCCATCTGATAAAGGTAAAATCACAGATCCTATTTCTGCTATTTCACTAGGACTTGCATTAATGCTAGGTACTGCTGGTCTTCCACATGTACTTATGAGATTTTTTACTGTTGGAAATGCTAAAGAAGCTCGAAAATCGGTTGTTTACGCAACAGGATTTATTGGTTATTTCTATTTAGTAATTGCAATTATTGGGTTAGGTGCTATTGTTTATTTAACTCCTGAAAATGCTCCTGAGTTTTTTGTTGATGGAGAACTTTTTGGTGGTGGGAATATGGCTGCAATTCACTTATCTAAAGTTGTAGGTGGAGATATTTTCCTAGGATTTATTTCAGCGGTTGCATTTGCTACAATTTTAGCCGTTGTGTCTGGGTTAACTCTTGCAGGAGCGAGTGCTATATCTCATGACATTTACTCAAATGTTATTTGCAAAGGTAAAGCCGACGAAGCTAAAGAAATGAAAGTATCTAAAATATCTGTAATTATTATTGGAATCGTGGGAGTAATTCTTGGAATTGCTTTTGAACACCAAAATATTGCATTTATGGTTGGTCTTGCATTTGCAATTGCAGCAAGTGCTAACTTTCCTATTTTATTTTTATCAATTTATTGGTCAAAATTAACTACAAGAGGTGCTGTAATTGGTGGATCTATTGGTCTTGCAACTGCTGTATTACTTGTAATATTAGGTCCTGTTGTATGGGTTGGAGTATTAGGTAATGCTAAACCTATTTTTCCTTATGCATACCCTGCTCTTTTTTCTGTTAGTGCTGCATTTATTGGTATTTGGTTCTTCTCAATTACAGATAAATCTCAAAGGGCTGCTGATGAAATCAGAGCATTTGGTCCACAAAGTGTTCGTTCTGAAACTGGTTTTGGAGCAGAAGGCGCTGTTGATCATTAATTTTTACTTGCCAAAGAAGTTTTACTTCTTTGGCAAAAACTAAAACTTCTCTAAACTTTTTATTATTTTTTTGATATAATTTTTCTACTTATATAAATAGTTATTTAAAACTACAAATTTACTTATCCTTTAACATAACCTTACAGGAGATTACAAATGAGTATCCACGAACTAACGTCTTTTTTGTCACATATACATCCCTTTGATAATTTATCAAGAATTGAACTAGAGGAACTCTCTTCGCACTTAGATATAGTTTATATTAAAAAAAATGAACTGGTACAAGAAGAAGGTGAAAATCCTCTAAACCTCTTTTTTATAGTAAAAGGTCTAATTCAAGAAAAAAATAGAGATGATATCATTTCAATATACTCAACGAATGAATTTTTTGATCCCATTTCACTTATTGAAAATTATTCTAAAAATAGCTTTATAGCTCTGGAAGAATCCATTTGTTACATCCTTCCAAGAGAATTTTTTATTAAAAAACTACATAAAAATAAGATTTTAGAAAGTTATTTTTTTCAATCGATTTCGCAAAAACTCAATGCCAACATTGCAAATGAGAAAAATAAAGATCTAACAAATATCATGATTGCAAAGGTAAAAGATGCACAACTTCATAGAGCAGTAATTGCACCTTTTAATACTTCAATTTTTGAAGCAGCAACTATTATAAAAAAAGAAAAAGTCCCTACACTTTTATTGAAAGATAAAAATAATGAAATCTTTATTGTCACTGATTCTGATTTCAGGCAAAAAGTGATTTTAAATCGTATGAACTATGACGATGAAGTAAGTAAAATTTGTACAGGAAATTTAGTATATGTTAATGAAAATGATTTTTTATTTAATGCCCAACTCACTATGACAAAACATGGAATTAAAAGAGTTGTTGTAAAAAATGATAAAGATATTATTGTAGGAATACTAGATCAAATTTCACTGTCAAGTTTTTTTGCCACACATACGTTCTCCGTATCAAATGAAATTGAAAAAGCACAATCTTTAGAAGAGCTAAAAATCGCATCTTCTTCTTTAATAAAAATAATTCGTTCTTTAAATGCAAAAGGTGTAAAAATTGCATTTATTAGTAAACTTATAAATCAACTAAATAGAAAGATAATTGATAAAGTAATCAAACTAACAGCACCTGAGCAGTTGATTGGAAATTATTGTTTTTTAGTTATGGGAAGTGAAGGAAGAGGTGAACAAATTATCAAAACCGATCAAGACAATGCCTTAATCATAAATGACAATTGCACTATTCCTGATGCAATTTTACACCATTACACAACCAAACTCACAGAAATATTAGTTGATTTTGGTTTTCCAAGATGTGATGGGAATATTATGGTTTCAAATTCTTATTGGTGTAGAAAGCAAAAAGATTTTAAAAATCAAATTTTTGATTGGGTCACTAATAAAACAGGCGATGATTTCATGAACCTTGCGATTTTTTATGATGCGCTATGTGCTTCTGGTGACATTAACTTAATAAATGATCTCAAGGCATATTTGTTTAAGGTTTGTTCAGATTCACAAACATTTTATACTCATTTTGCAAAAATAATCATGAGTTTTGATATTCCTCTTGGTTTTTTTGATGGTTTTGTTTATGCAAAAGATAAAGAGCATAAAAATGAAATTGATATTAAAAAAGGTGGTATCTTTATTCTTGTACAAAGCATCAGAAGTTTAAGTTTAGAGCACAAAATATATAGAACAAATACGATTAGAAGAATTATTGAATTAGAAGAAGTTGGAATACTTGATAAAGAGTTTTCAGCTGAACTTATTGAGGCATTTAATTTTTTAAATACCATAAAACTGCATTCCCATTTGGAAAAAATCGATACAAGAAAAGAGGTTAATAATTTTATTAGTCCTCAAAATTTGAACAGTATGGAGAAAGATTTATTAAAAGACTCTTTTAAAATAATTAACAAATTAAAGAAAAAGCTTGAAAATAGGTACAAATTAAATTATGTTTAAAAAAATCAAAAATCACTTTAACAAAAAAAAACTAAATGATCCACAATACTTATATCTTTTTGATGCTCCACATAAAAATGAATATGTATGTTTTGATTGTGAAACTACTGGATTAGATACTATAAATGATGACATTATTTCAATTGGTGCTGTTATAATAAAAAACAATACTATTATTTCAAGTAAAAAGTTTAACAGATTTGTTAAACCTAACAAAAAAATAAACAAAGAAGCCATCAAAATTCATCATATAAGAGAGTGTGATTTAGAGGATGCCCAAGACATAGATTTGGTTATGGAAGATTTTTTACAATTTATTGGAAATAGAACACTTGTTGGTTATTACTTGGAGTTTGATATTGCAATGGTAAATAAAAATATCAAAAAGAGTTTAGGAATTACACTTCCTAATAATACCGTTGAAGTATCTGAAGTTTATTATGATTGGAAAATTGAAACAATTCCACAAGCAAATATTGATTTACGCTTTGATACGTTACTTAAAGACTTAAATATACCAAAGTTAGGTAAACACGATGCTCTCAATGATGCGATAATGACTTCAATGATGTTTCTTAAACTTAAGAACCAACCAACAGTCACAGTCTAAGTATACTTTTTTATATAACTTTTATATATTATTACGCTAATATATTTGCTTTAACACACACTCAAAATTTAATTACAATATACAAAGGATTATAAATGTTAGTATTTATCTTAAATGCAGGAAGTTCATCTTTAAAATATCAATTAATGAACCCTAAAACTCAGCATGTTTTAGCTTCAGGATTAGTTGAACGAATTGGAATTGATGGAAGATTAGTTCATATTGCAAATGACAAAAAAACTAAACTAGATATTAATATGCCAACACACAAAGAAGCAATTGAAATTGTACTTAATACTTTAACAACAGGAGAAGATGCTGTAATTGATTCAATAGATGATATAGATTCAATTGGACATAGAGTTGTTCATGGTGGAGAATACTTTTCAGAATCTGTTGTTGTTAATCAAGACGTAATTACAAAACTTGAAGAACTAATCCCCTTAGCACCCCTACATAATCCAGCAAATATCTTGGGAATGAAAATATGTATGGAACTAATGCCACGTAAAAAAAATGTAGCAGTATTTGATACAGCCTTCCACCAAACTATGGCACCTAGTTCATATATGTATGCATTACCTTTTGAAGACTATGAAGAACATGGTGTGCGAAAATACGGATTTCATGGAACATCACACTCATATGTTTCAAATGAAGCCATTAAGTTATTGGATAAAAAAGATTCTAAAGTAATAGTTTGTCATTTAGGAAATGGTTCATCTGTATGTGCAGTAAGAGATGGAAAATCGATTGATACGTCAATGGGTCTTACTCCTCTTGAAGGCCTTATGATGGGTACACGAAGTGGTGATATTGATGCGGGTGTTTTATCATACTTAATGAGTAAAAAAGAGATGACTGCTGATGAAGTTGTAAATTATTTAAATAAAAAATCAGGACTATTAGGAGTATCTGGTATTAGTTCTGATTTAAGAGAAATCATTGAAGCAGGTCAAGAAGGAAATGAAAGAGCTGAATTATGTATTGATATGAAATGTAATAGAATTAAAAAATATATTTGCTCTTATGCTGGAATGTTAGAAGGAGTTGATGCCATTTGTTTTACAGCTGGAATTGGTGAAAATGCAGATTTAATCAGAGAAAAAGTTTGTTCAGGTTTAGAATTTATGGGTGTAGAACTGGACAAAGATAAAAATATAGTCAGAAATGATGAAAGTAGAGAAATTAATAAAACTGAATCTAAAACTAAAATTTTTGTTATTCCTACAAATGAAGAATTTGTTATTGCAAAAGATACTTATGAGTTAACAAAAGCATAATTCCTTTTAATCAAACAAAGACAAATATTACGTAAAATAAAAGATGTACAAGAACTGTACATCTTTTACCTTTTGTAACACTTATCATACAAAACACTTCAAATCAAAAAAAAATGCACAAATATTTACAATTTTTTGTTAGTTAAAACTGACATTCTATCATTACTACCATATTTTTTACCATTCGTAACATATTGGCTAAATTCATGTACATCAATATAAGTATTTGCTACTTGTATGCTACTATAGGATAGTATTATTTATGTAAAATAAATGTAAAAGGAATACAATGGGTTTAATTGAAAGTATAAAAGAAAAAGCTAAAAAACAGCTTAGAACTATCGTACTACCGGAGTCTGAAGACGAAAGAGTATTACAAGCTACACAACAAGTATTAGCCGATAACACTGCGAACGTAATTTTAATAGGTAACGTAGAAAAAGTAAAAAGTGATGCAGTAGAATGTGGAGCTAATATTGAAGGTGCACAAATTATTGACCCTAAAAACTTTGCAAATATAGATAAATATATAGATGAGTTAGTTAAGTTAAGAGCAAAAAAAGGCTTATCAAAAGAAGATGCAACTGCTATTATGACAACAGAGCCTAGATTTTTTGGTTGTATGATGGTAAGACTTGGAGATGCAGATGGACTGGTTGCTGGATCAAACTCACCAACAGCAGATGTACTTAAAGCAGCTATTCAAGTTATTAAAACAGCCCCTGGAATTAATACTGTTTCTTCAACTTTTGTTATGGAAACAGCTGATGGTAAATTTGGAGACAATGGATTAATTTTATTTTCTGATTGTGCAGTTCTTCCAGATCCAAATGCAGAACAATTAGCTGATATTGCTTCTTCAACTGCTGCAACTGCAAGTAGTGTAGTTGGATTAGAACCACGAGTTGCTATGTTATCATTTTCTACTATGGGAAGTGCAAAACATCCATTAGTTGATAAAGTAAAAAATGCCGTTCAAATATTAAAAGATAGAAACGTTGACTTTGCATTTGATGGTGAAATGCAAGCTGATGCTGCTATTGTTGAAGCAATTGGAGCTAAAAAAGCACCTGATTCTAAGGTAGCTGGGACTGCGAATGTATTAATATTCCCAGACTTGCAATCTGGTAACATTGGATATAAATTAGTGCAACGATTCGCAGGAGCTGCTGCTCATGGACCTATTGTTCAAGGTTTAAATCAACCAGTAAATGACTTGTCACGAGGTTGTTCAGTTGAAGATATTTCAAATCTAGTGGCAATTACTGCAACGCAAGTTGTATAAAACAAAATTTAAATTAAAAGATAAGGAAAGTATATGTTAGTATTTATTTTAAACGCGGGAAGTTCTTCTTTAAAGTATCAATTAATGAATCCAGTAAACCAAGAAGTTTTAGCAGTAGGACTTTGTGAAAGAATTGGAATTGATGGTGTTTTAAAACATGAATTTGGTGATGATAGTAAACTTAAAATAGAAGTTTCAATGCCTACGCATAAAGAAGCAATTGAACTTGTACTAAAAACTTTAACAGAAGGTGATGGAAAGGTTATCGACTCAATTGAAGATATTGAAGCTATTGGACACAGAGCTGTTCATGGTGGAGAAGAGTTCTCTGGTTCAGTTATGGTAACAGACAAAGTGATTTCTGCGATGAAAAAACTTATTCCGCTTGCACCTTTACACAATCCTGCAAATATTATGGGAATGGAAATTTGTCAAGAACTTATGCCAACTAAACCAAACGTGGCAGTATTTGATACAGCATTTCATCAAACAATGCCAGATTATGCATACATGTATCCACTTCCTTATGAGCAATACTCAAAACATGGTATCAGAAAGTATGGATTCCATGGAACAAGCCACTTTTTTGTATCAAATGAAGCCAAAAAAATGATTGATAAACAACATAATACAAGAATCATTGTGTGTCATTTAGGAAATGGTTCGTCTGTTTCTGCTGTACTTGATGGTAAATGTATTGATACATCAATGGGTCTTACTCCTGTTCAAGGGTTAATGATGGGTACTAGATGTGGAGATTTAGGTGCTGGTGCATTATCATACCTTATGAAACAAGAAGGTTTATCAATTGATGAAACTCTTGATTTACTAAATAAAAAATCTGGAATTGTTGGTATTTCTGGAAAATCTTCAGATTTAAGAGAAGTACTTGAAGGTAGAGAAGCTGGCGACGACAGATGTAGACTAGCTGTTGATATGATTGCTTATATCATCAAAAAATACGTTGGTTCATATGCTGCTGCACTAGATGGTGTTGATGCATTATGTTTCACAGGTGGTATTGGTGAAAATGCAGCACTTATCAGAGAAAAAGTTTGTTCTGGATTAGATTACATGGGATTAAATATTGACCCAACTAAAAATAATATCAGATGTGGAGAAGCTAGAGATATCTCTACAAATGGTTCAACTGGAAGAATCTTAGTTATTCCTACTCAAGAAGAGTATGTAATTGCTAATGATACTTACAAAGTTGTAACTGGTCAAAAATAATTTAAGACGAACTCTTAAATTAAAAAAGCCCAAGTGAATTATCACTTGGGCTTTTTTTTACTCTTTTTTCAAAATAATAATCACTAAAATAGATTTAGAATTTAATCTACAAAAGAAATCAAGGCAAAGAGTTAAATATATGAGGGAATTTACGATTTAGTAAATGACTGATTATATTTAGCTCTTTAACGAAGAGTTCTAAAGTAGATTAAAGAGCTAAATGTATTTTTAACTTTAGTAGGCTTTTAGTCCACCTAAAAAGTTGACTGAAAATTTACTCACAGCTTCGCTTAAAACTTTTTCCATAAATTTATCTACCTTATCTTCTTTTTGCCAACTTGGATTTTTAACGCCACTTAATTTATACAATTCATTTTTTGCATAAGATATTGTCGCAACCTCATCTATAAGACCCACTTTTTTAGCCTGTGAAGCTGTAAATACATGAGCATCAGCATATAAGTGATGTTTTGTTTTATCTAAGTTTCTGGCACTACTTACATCGTGAACAAACATGTCATATGTATCAGATATTACACTTTGTAACTCTTTTTTTTCTACATCATTCCAAGCTCGTGTCATTGTCCCTGATTCTTTATATCGACCTACTTTGATAATTTGTGTTTTAACACCAATTTTATTCATCAGTTCTTCAATATTAGCACCTTGAAAAATCACACCAATTGATCCCACCATACTTCCAGGATTTGCTATAATTTTATTTGCCCAAATTGAAGCGTAGTAGCTTCCACTGGCAATCGTACCACTTGCATAGGCAATGACAGGTTTAACTTCTTTTAACTCTTTTATAGCATAAGCTAATTCAACAGAAGGGGCAACAGAACCACCTGGAGAATCTACCATAAAAAGTACCCCTTTTATTTTAGCATCCATTTTAGCTTTTTCAATTTTTTCTAAAACCAGTTTTGGATCTGTAATGGGCCCAACTAAGTCAATTTTTTGTAAATTGGCAGGTTTAAAATTTACGTCTTTATTTGAATCAGCTATAAAAAACAAGATGGTAATAAATACCACTGTTTTAAAATATTTCTGAATAAAATCAAGCGTTAATGTTATGGGTAAAAATAGTTTTTTTATAAAATCAAACATATTCCCCTCCTATAATTATTTTGTCAACTTTTTTTGTATGTAATATAATAGCTGATGCTAAATTTTCTTCTTTTTCAACAACATCAGGAAGGCTTAAAAGAATCATATCTGCATCTTTGTTTTTAACTAATTGCCCTTTTTCAAGACCCAAGGCCAACGCCCCACCTTGTGTTGAAGCTGTTAATAATTTTGATGCCAATTCATTTACTTCTATATTAGTATGCATCATCAATGCATTTCTTAACTCATCAAAAACAGACAATGAATTATTTGAACTTAACCCATCTGTACCAATAGAAAAATCAATACCTTGAATATCATTTAGATTCAGTGTTTTATTGTTCAATAATCTATTTGACGTAGGACAATGATTAATAACCGCACCCAACTCTTTTATTTTTTTCAATTCTTCTTTTGAGGCTTCAACACAATGTGTGAAACTTAACTTATTGATTTTTTTAAATTGATTCAAAAATTCAATGGCAGTAGTAACTGAAGTAGTTTGTCCTAAAAAATTTTCAAAGAATGACAAAAATCCGCCTGAGTTTTTTTCCAACCACTCTTTTTCTTCATGGCTTTCTAAAAAGTGTGCAGTGACACTTAAATCTTGTTCACGTGCAATGTTCAATGTTTCTCTTAATAAAAAAGGATGCACAGAATAAGGAGAATGAATGGCAATTGAAGGAATAAAGTTTTTACTTTTATGTGTAACAGATTGTTTTAATCTTGACGTAAAATCCGTAAACAAGGTATCAACCATATCACCTTTTGTTCCAATAACTTCATTAAAAAAAACAACATTCATAGGAGTATTAATACAAGCAGACATTTCAAATCCATATGAACTAATTGCACCAATAGTTGTTGTTCCACCCTTAAGCATTCCTGCTAATTTTCTACTGATTAATTTGTTATCGGCTTTTTCGATTAATGTATCTCTGTTTGCAATGACAGAATTAAGCCAATTCATAAAGTTACCATATTGTAGTGTTGTTTTATTGGCAGAAAATTCCATGTGTACATGAGAATTAATCAGTCCTGGCATTAAAACCGTATTTTCTGCAGGTTCGTACGTTGTTATATTTGGATATTTTTCTTTTAAAGTATCAAAAAAACCTATTTCGATGATAGTATCATCAAAGACAACCCCACCATTTTGAATGATGGTATTGCCTTTGTCACAAGACAGTAGCCAAGCGGCACCTTGTAATATCATGATAGTTTATTATTCAGCAGTAGCTGGTTCTGCTGCTTCTTGTTGTGCTTGTGCATCTTGCATAGCTTTAATTTCATTTAAAATTTGAGTTAATGAAATAAGACCTAAGTGGTAACCAAATGGTCCAAAGCCTGCAATAACACCAGTAGCGCTCGCTGCTGTTACAGATGTTTGTCTGAATTCTTCTCTTTTATAGATATTTGAAATATGTACTTCAACTGTTGGCATTGCAACAGCAGCAAGTGCATCTCTGATTGCAATTGATGAATGAGTATATGCTGCAGGATTAATTAAAATACCATCAACAGTTCCTAAACATTCTTGAATTTTGTCAATAATTTCACCTTCTAAGTTTGATTGAAAAAATTCTAATTCTAAACCATTTTGGTCAGCTTGTCCTTTTAATTGCTCATGTACTTGATCTAATGTCATATGTCCATAAATATTTTGTTCCCTTACACCTAACATATTTAAGTTTGGTCCTTGAATAACCGCTATTTTCATATTATATATCCTTTTATAAATTTTAGGTATGATTATATTGAAATTAATGTTAAAAGCTAGAATTAAAAGGCGGTCTAAAGCAATGAATAACTATATATTAAAAAACGAAAATGCTGTATATTATGAATGTGGATATTCATGTGATAATGTAATATTTATAAAACTGGGTAAAGAGTCTTTTTTTATCACTGATGCCAGATATACTGTTGAAGCAACTTTGGAAGTTAAAACTGCGCAAGTAATAGAAAGTTCTAATTTAATAGCTAAAGCCAAAGAAATTTTAAAAAAATCAAAAATCAAAAAAATTGTTTTTGATGGAAATGATTTCACTTATAATACCTATACTAATTTAACAGCTGATTTAAAAATTAAATTCATTAACAAAGTTAATTTCTCTCAAGCTAAAAGAATGATTAAAAGTGAAGAAGAAATTGCTATTTTAATGACAGCTGCAAAACTGGGTCGTGCAGGTTTTAAAAAACTCGCCGCTTATATTCAAGAAAATGGATCAAACAAAAAAGAGACATTTTTACATTTTAAAGCTATTGAAAGTATGAGTCAAAGAGGAAAGTTGGAGCTTAGTTTTGATCCTATTGTTGCTATTAATAAAAATGCAGCCAAACCTCATGCCCTTCCTACTTCTAAAAAACTCTCACAAAATGATTTACTTTTAGTTGATGCAGGTGTAAAATACAAAAGATACTGTTCAGATAGAACTTGTGTGGCGGCTGTTGATTTTGAAAATTTTAATTTTAAAAGAGAACAAAAATTTAAAAGTAAAAAACATCAAAAAATTTATGACATCGTATATAAAGCACAACTCAATGCTATCAATAATGCAAAATCAGGAATGAAAGCCAGCGAAATTGACAACTTAACAAGAAGTATCATTAAAAAAGCGGGATATGAAAAACAGTATGTGCATTCAACGGGACATGGGGTTGGACTTGATATTCATGAGTATCCTTTTATTAATTCAAAATCAGACGTTATCATTGAAGATAATATGGTTTTTACCATTGAACCAGGCATTTATATCCCAGGTGAATTTGGAGTACGAATCGAAGATACTGTTGTCATGAAAAATGGACGTGCGATTATATTATAAGACCTATATCCTATAACCCATAAATTTCTTACAAAAAGAGTGTTTTGGCATATCAAAATACTCTTTTTTGCTTCCTAAAATATAGCTTAATTTTAATCTAAATCAAATTACACTATAATCTCCGATTATTTGAGTCGCGAGGTATGTTAAACATACTATACTAAATTACTATGGATTACTTTTATAAGGATTAAACTTTAAGATGAAACAAAGATTAAATGATAAGCTTACTCTTTTTTTTAAACCTAAGTTTCCAAAAAAAAGGGTAGAATCCTCCTCTAAAAAACATAGAGTAACAATTGGTATAGGTGGAAATATTGGGAATGTTAAAAGAAGATTTGACAAACTTCTTTTATCGCTTGAGCAAAATGGCAACTTTGATGTTGTTGCAACCTCGCCTCTTTTACAAAACCCGCCGTTTGGTTACTTGGAACAAGATGACTTTATAAACGGTATAGTAGTACTCAAAACAAATTTGAGTTTAAACAGTTTTTTCAAAGTGATGCAACGTTTGGAAAACAGATATGGAAGAAAGCGATCCTTTCAAGATGCGCCGAGAACCCTGGATATAGACATAATTTTTTTTGATAATAAAAAAATTAATACAAAAAAGTTAACTATTCCACATAAAGATTGGGCCAATAGAGAATCAGTTACTATTCCTTTAAAACACATACAAAACAACAAATTGTTGTAAATACAGTTCTTGAAAAAGAACTTTTTAAAGGTAAAAAATGAACAAAAAGAAAGTTGTAGTAGGCATGTCTGGTGGTGTTGATTCCTCTGTTACTGCTTTACTGTTAAAACAGCAAGGCTATGAAGTACAAGGCTTATTCATGCGTAACTGGGACTATGGAATCGAAGGAAGTCAATGTCCTAATCGTATAGAGTTTGAAGATGCAAAAAAAGTTGGTAAACTCTTAGGAATTGAAGTAAAGGGTATAGACTTTGTTGAGGAATATAGAACTAAAGTATTTGATGTATTTTTAGAAGGTTTAAAAAAAGGACTTACTCCAAATCCAGATATTCTTTGTAATCGTGAGATTAAATTCAATGTATTTTTAAATGAAGCAAAAAAAATGGGTGCTGATATGATTGCAACTGGTCATTATGCCAAAATAGCCACATATAACAATCATCATGTACTTGATACTCCAAAAGATGATACAAAAGATCAAACTTATTTTTTACATGCACTATCAAGTGAACAACTCTCCCATGCCATGTTTCCTCTGGCTGATTTAACTAAAAAAGAGGTGCGAGAAATAGCCAAAGAACACAATCTAAGCGTAAGTGATAAAAAAGACAGTACGGGTATATGTTTTATAGGTAAACAAAAATTTGATGAATTTATCACACAACATTTAAAGGCCATTCCAGGAGATATGATAGATGAATCAGGAAAAGTAATAGGAAGACATAAAGGTCTTATTTGTTACACACTAGGGCAGCGAAAAGGTATTGGCCTTGGAGGCATTAAAGAGACTGAATCAGCTGGTCATATCCATAATCCATGGTATGCAGCCAAAAAAGATATGGAAAATAATACATTAACAGTTGTACAAGATACCAATCACCCCTTACTTATGAACCAAAATGTTGAAGCCAGTCATATGCACTGGGTATTAGAAGAGCCACCTAAAGTTGGTGATAAACTAATGGCACAAGTGCGTTATCGTCAACAAAAACAAGCATGTACCGTAACCTCTACTAATGATGGCAAAGTTCAAGTAACATTTGACAAACCTCAAAGAGCTGTGACTTTGGGACAAAGTCTTGTTTTATATGATGGTGAATATTGTTTAGGTGGTGGATTTATAAGTGATTACTCTTAATTAACAACACCAATTAATTCTAAAAATATCATGTATTGGGGAACCCTCCCCAGTGCCACTAAGTAAAGAAAATATTATAATATTAGTACTTAAAATTTAAATATTCATGTAAAGTTCCAATCAAAGATTATATTGCGACAATTTCGTTACAAAGTCCTACCTTTGGAGTTACTGTAGAACAATTTAACGTATTTTATAGGGCTTAAGAAGCAATAGATTCAGCTTGTATTAAAAAAGCAAAATAATTCTTTTTTTGCAGTTGAAATCAAAGTTTCTTTAAGATATAATTGCGAAAATATACAAATGAATAAGGAATGTAAATGAGAGGGTACAAACTCTTTAGTGGTTCAGCAAATCCGGAATTTGCTGAGAAAACCAGTCAATATTTAAGTACTACAGTTGGTAAGGCATCATTAAAACGTTTTAGTGATGGGGAAATTTCTGTTCAAATCACAGAAAGTGTTCGAGGAAGAGATGT
>ENA-ORXI01001408-ORXI01001408.1-sediment-metagenome-genome-assembly--contig:-NODE-1408-length-18602-cov-15.862456_pt1 | contig 18602 bp, 13 predicted proteins | sample MGYA00237861_ERZ511468 | MGnify/ENA primary metagenome ERZ511468 (study PRJEB26299, sample SAMN06266213) | sediment metagenome | isolation source: Hudson Canyon methane seep mesocosm | place...
GCGCTCCACTACCATTACTCTTAAACTTAATGGTAGTGGAGCTTTAAAGTGGGTAAGTTCATTCTTTTAAGGTTCCTTACTATCTCTGACAATGAATTATCATTAAGAATCCAGCGTATCCATATATGGGTATCTAACAAAATCAATTTAACGATTCCCAGTCTTCAGCCTCAACAACAGGACTCATAATATCCCCTGTTATTTTTCCTTTTCCTGCGATTTTTGTTGAGGGTTTTTTTCTAGTTTTTTTTACGGTTTGATCTAAAACTAAAAAAAATAGCTTCCAATTGTGCATTAGGAGGCAATGGGGGCAAATTTATAATTTGCCCCCTGTTTATTTGTTTCAAAAATCACTTTTTCAGCATGCATCATGTTTCCTTTTACCTGTCTGTTTCTAGCGATTACTATAAAGTCACATTAATTATTTAACCTTACTTGCTAAGAATATCATGAAAATTTAAAAGTTCAGACAACTGAATTAAATATAACTGAATACATCAAGCCCCCTGAAAGCGTGCTGTTTTCAGCTGTTTTTCTGAAGTAGTAGAGGTAGCTCCAACAACATCGGCAATAATATTATAAAAAACCAATAAATAGTTAATATAATTCAATTGGTTATATCACATTACAACATCAGCACAACAATCGGCAAAAAAATACGATTAAACTATAATATAAATTATATTTCAACACCTTACATATAGTAAAAATCGGCATGTCATTACTGGAGTCACCATCACGAATAGAGCCTTGCTTAATTGGCGAAAACATCCCCGCAAAAACATCGGATTTAGTTGCCGATCTTGTCGGAAAATCATCCAATTTAAGTGCCTGGTTGAACCCTAAAACTGCTGAAAGCTTATCATCAATTGTCAGAATGATGAATTGCTATTACTCAAATCTTATTGAAGGACATAATACAAAACTTCAGGATATAGAACGGGCTCTTAATAGTGACTTTGAAAATGATGATGAAAAAAGAAATTTACAAATTGAGGCTTTAGCACATGTTAGTGTTCAAAGTAAGATTGACAGGAGGTACATAAATGGAGAACTTGATAATCCAACTTCAATTGAATTTATTTCATGGTTACACAAAGAGTTTTACTACGGTGCAAACGATAGCATGCTAATCGTTAAAAATGACAATAGAAGCATTGTAATGGAAGCTGGTAAATTTAGATCAACTGCTGAGCATAATATTAGCGTTGGACACCATCAACCTCCCAGCGGTCAGTATATTGAAGATTTTATGCGTTATTTTGAAAATAGATATAGGCACGTTACGGGAAAGAGTAGTCAAATCATGGCAATTGCTTCAGCCCACCATAGGCTTGCGTATATCCACCCGTTTTTAGATGGTAATGGTCGCGTTTGCAGATTAATGAGCCATGCAATGGGATTGCAGACAGGAATAGGCGCTTCAGGGTTGTGGTCTATATCCAGAGGGCTTGCCAGAGGCTTAAATACGCCCAGTGAATATAAATCCATGATGAATTTAGCCGATATAAAAAGACAAGGTGATCTTGATGGTAGAGGTAATTTATCTCTACGGTCATTGGTTGATTTTACAAACTGGTTTTTAAAACTAAGTATTGATCAAGTTGAGTTTATGACAGACTTATTTGATCTTTCGCATCTAAAAAAACGACTAGAGAGCTATGTAGAATTCAAAGGTCTTAAACCAGAATCCATGTATATTCTGGATGCTGCGCTTAGCAATGGTGAAATTCCTAGAGGCGATGCTGTAAGAGTAACTGGACATAAAGAACGTAGTGCCAGAACTATCCTGTCAAAACTAACGGATGATGGCATTTTAAGCTCTAATACACCTAAAGGTCCTGTTTCTCTAAGGTTCGATCTGGATTCCTCAAGACTATTATTTCCAAAATTATTTACAGATTTTACATAAGATCAAACTGAAGAAAATAATGGAATTACCCCTCCCCCCCGATAGAAGAAGTTTCAATACTGAAATCAGAGAGTTTTAATTCTCTTTAGGCTGCTCTTCAATTTGCAACGCCGACTTAATTACTATCAAAGCTATTCGCTTATACCACCCAGCTTAAGTATGATAGATGTTTCACTGTTTGCTATCCAACAGATAAATGAAGCTTGTTAGAAAGACTATTAAAAAAATCTTTATTCTGATTCTATTAACTGCACTCCCCTTTTCGTGGATATGGTTTGACAACGTTCTGAATAAAGCCAGGATAATGACAAACACGGCAATGGCTAGCAGTAATATAAAGCATCATCGAGAGATCATACGATTAAAGGCTAAGCAAAAAAAAGAAATTGCCAAGCTAAAATTTAACCATAAGAAAAAAATTGCCCAAATAAAAATGAAGGAACGCAGTAAACGACTCGTTGCCGCTATACCTATTATAGGAACAGCATCATTACTGTGGACGGGTAAAGAAGAATACCAGGATTACGATCAATGGCTAACAGCTAACCCTGGAGGCACAGCTGATGAATATGTTTCTTATAAAGCAGGATTACTGCTTGAACCTTAGCTATTTAGCAAAGAAATAAATATGCCATTATTCGTTTCTTTAAAAATACTCAAACAATCACAGCCATTAAGTTAAGTGGAAGTATAGGATGTGCTAATAATTGTCTTAACTTAATATGACTATTAACAAAGCACAGCTTAGCAAAAAACTGGCCCATCTTGTTTGTATGCTCCCGCATCATGGCCATTAAGATACCTTCTAAGTAACAAAGGTTAATTTTACTTATTGTTATACTAAGCCCTTCCCTCAGAAAGCGTCATCTTGGCAGGGATGCCGAGATCCAGTGACAAGGATGTTAACGGTGGACATTGTTGAGTGACCGAATCACCTCCATGTGCTCTGGATACTGACGATCCCTGCCAGTATGACGATTGACTTGGTATTAATTATTACTCGCAACTGGGTGTCCGCCACGGTTTAAAATGCTGGTTACCCACAAGCTTCAGCCTTTTTATACAACCCTTCAATGTCTGGATCATTCTTTACCGAGATGGAGTGTGAAGCTTGCATTACTGCTGCTCTAAAATATCTGAGACTCGTACCTAACCCTATATCTTTTTGTTTAAAACGTAGAGTCAGACATTTGGTAGAGACGTAGCATGCTACGTCTCTACGTACCTGGAAAACCTCAGTTGAAGAATCAATTCTAGCTTATTAATGACATATCAAGCACGAAGGACACGGAGAAGCTATTTATCTCTTACTGTTGTTTTAAAATGGCTGAGACTCATACGCAATCAGGTTACGCTATCGCTTACCCAAGCTACATTTTTCCTTAACTTAATGGCAGTGATGCTCCCGCGTGGGAATACATACCTGCCTAAGATCACAGCACAGTATGCGTTCCCACCGAATACGGTGGGAGAAAAACCCTAATTAAACCCACTCAAACAGCCCAACAAATAAGCGATGTCTTTAGCCGTGTGATCAGCTGAAACCTGCAATCGGATTTCTTCCTGACCTTTAGGTACAACGGGATAATTTAGTCCTGTTGCTAATATCTGATTAGCAAATAAAAACTCAACTAAGCTAGCGGTTTTTTTAGTATCTCGAATCAACACGGGGACTATCGGATGCTCTCCAGGCAAAGTTTCATAACCAGCTTGCAGCAAGCCCTCTCTTAATTGCTTGCTTAAATAAGTTAACCGCTCTAATTTCAATCCCCCTTCGACACTATCCAGTATCTGTACTGCTTTTAATGCTGCGGCCGCTTCTGCAGGCGTAATAGGGTTTGAGAAGATGTAAAGAGGGGCTGTTTCCCTTAAATAAGCGATTACTTTTGCACTGGAAACGACATAACCACCATTAACTGCAAATGCTTTACCCAATGTTGAAATTAATACATCAGCTTTTGTTTCAGTGACTTCTTCTGTGCCCCGCCCTGTTTTTCCAAACGCGCCAACACCATGAGAATCATCGACCACGATAATAATACCCTGTTCATAAGCTGACTCATACTGCTGACAGATGGGGCTAATTTCATCTAAGGCTGCAACATCCCCTCGCATGCTAAACACACCATCTGTAACGATACAAACACGTTTAAACAAGCCTTTATTTAGCTTTAATATTTGCTTTAATTCATTAAAGTCAAGATGCGCATAAAGCACTTTTTTAGCTGCTTTTGATAAGCGTATCGCATTGATAATGCAATTGTGATTTAAGCCATCACTAATGACCAGAGTATCCTCAGTAATAAGTTGAGGCAGTACAGCCACCATTGCCGCATAAGCCGAACTAAATAACATAGCCGCCTCTCTGTCATGAAATTTGGCCAATTTTTGTTCTAAATCTATATGTGGCTGATATGTTCCACTGATAAAACGAACTGCGCCTGGCCCTGTCCCAAATAGTTCAGCCGCTTTCGCTTCAGCATTGATCACCTCAGAATGATTAGACAAACCCAGATAGGAGTTAGAATTCATCCGTAAAAATGCTTTACCCTGCTCCCCCGCCAGGTAATATCTTGGACCATAACCATTAGCAGCGGCTTTTATCCCCGTTATGATCTGTTCATTTCTTTTTGCTACACCCGCCTTATCTTTTTCTAATAATTGTTCTGAAAACAGCTGTTCAATTTTATCCAGAGCCATACTATTCTCCAGTTAATTTTATGGATAATTTTTCCAACATATCCTTAACCATTGATGACAAGTCATACTCTGCCTGCCATCCCCATTCTTGATGGGCGCAATGATCATCCATATGTTTAGGCCAGGAATCGGCGATTGCCTGCCTTACTGAGTCTACTTTATAACTTATTCTAAACTCAGGTATGTGTCGTTTAATTTCAGTCGCTAACTGTTCTGGCGTAATACTCATGGCGGTGACATTAAAAGCATTATGATGTGTTAATTCTCTGCCGTCGGCCTGCATCAAACTAATGGCTGCATTAACGGCATCTGGCATATACATCATATCTAACTGAGTATCCGCACTGAGAAAGCATTGATAAGATTTACTGCTTAAAGCGGCATAAAATATTTCCACCGCATAATCAGTGGTCCCGCCTCCCGCTTCGGTTTTATAAGAAATTAATCCGGGGTAACGCAAGCCTCTGGTATCGACTGAAAATCGTTGCTGATAATAATCACAGAGTAATTCACCTGCCACTTTGGTCACTCCATACATGGTACTAGGTCGCTGAATCGTATCCTGTGGTGTATTGATTGCCGGGGTTTGAGGACCAAAAGCCCCTATAGAACTGGGAAAAAATACTGCACATCGCATCATTCGCGCGGTTTCTAACACATTCAATAAGCCATTCATATTGATATCCCAGGCTTTTTGCGGGGTGTTCTCGGCAACTGCAGAAAGTAATGAAGCCAGGTGAAATATTGTGTCGATCTGATAGTCTTTCACCACTTTAATTAAAGCCGCTTGCTCTCTAATATCCAGAGTGATAAATGGCCCAGTTTCAATTAATTCGTCATTCGCCTGTCGACTATGCCCTGCGGCAATAACATTATCCCCCGCATACTTCTGTCGTAATGCAATCGTCAGTTCTGATCCTATTTGCCCTGTTGCACCTGTAACTAATATTCTTTTCATTGCTTCACTATTAATAATGCTTGAAAGTCATCTGCCTAGGAGCCTGTCCGAGAATAGAAGTCGTCACGAGGGAAAGCCCTATTGAGGCAGTTTTTTCGTTCATTTGAGGCGAATAGTTGCGCTATTCAACGAAAATGAACGGAAAAAATGACCAATAGAGATTTTCCGCAGTAGATTCTCTATTCTCGGACAGGCTCCTAGACAGCTTGGGGAAATGCATACCCTTAGGAATGAGGATTCAATAATCACCGAAGCCTGACTTGCCTTTAGGTTTCACAGCAGCACGAGAAAAACAGTCAGGTAGCTTGCTATGCTCCCGATTTCCTAGCACTGCTGTGAAAGCAAAATTCGGCGTCAAACTTTCGGGTCTTATTAAATCCTCACTCCTTACTCAAAAGTATAGCCTGCTAAAACTAATAATTGTCGTTGTTATTGTATTTAGCTGAGTTTAGTCACTGCCACAAAACTGTAACATTAGCATTGAATTTAATTGGTTAGAATAAGATACATCTTATTCTAACTCTTCCTCTTACATGCCTGAGCAATTAAACCAGCGACTATTAGCTGAACTGCAACAAATAGAAACCATCATCCAGCAGGATAAACAGCATTATTTGAGAACCGAGATCCTTAGCCATATTAGTTTTAAACAGCAATCCTTCCCTATTTATGCTCTCTCAATGGGCAGTACTGACATTAATTCACCCTGCATTACCTATGTTGGCGGCGTACATGGACTAGAACGGATAGGGACTCAGGTTGTACTGACTTTTCTACAAACTTTATTGAGTCGATTACAATGGGACCTTACCTTTGAGGATATGCTACAGCGTGTACGAATTGTTTTTCTGCCCTTGTTAAATCCCGTGGGTATGCTCAATCACACCCGATCCAATGGTCAAGGTGTCGATTTGATGCGCAATGCACCCGTTAATTGTCAAGAAAAAGCCGTCTACTTAGGTGGCGGGCATAGAATATCCCCTCGTTTGCCCTGGTATCGAGGTAAAGAAAATGAACCCATGCAAGTTGAGGCACAAACCCTATGTGATTTCATCAGCCAACAAATTCTGCCCTCGCCTTTTAGTCTGGTACTGGATTGTCATTCGGGCTTTGGCTGTCATAATCAGATATGGTTTCCTTATGCCAAAAGTCGCATAAAACCCATTAAACATTTAGGCGAAATATATTACTTGCGCAAGCTATTTTTTGAAACCTACCCCTATCAAAACTATAAATTTGAACCTCAATCACAGCACTATCTTACCCATGGTGATTTATGGGATCATATTTATGCACAATCTTTACAACACAAAAATACTTTCCTGCCCTTAACTCTGGAAATGGGGTCGTGGCGATGGATTCGTAAAAACCCATTACAATTGCGCAAATCACTAGGACTTTTTCACCCAATAAAACCTCACCGTACTAACAGAGTGCTTCGGGGACATTTAATTTTAATGGAATTTTTATTACATACCACGCTGTCACATAAAAAGTGGTTAAATGATAGCCATACTCAATTGATGAAAAAAGAAGCAATGGAGCTTTGGTATCATGACAGCCTATAACTCTTGTTTTGTATTAATTCGCGGCTTATTACGCGAACAACGACATTGGGGGGAATTTAAACAGATTCTACAAAAACAATTTCCACTTAGCGACATTATTACCTTGGAGATTCCCGGTAATGGCCGTTTATATCAACAAACCAGCGCTAATAATATTGCGGCTTATACAGAATCATTACGTTCACAATTACCCAGACAGGGCAATATAAACCTTATTGCGCTTTCCATGGGGGGCATGATTGCTCTGGACTGGATGAACAAATACCCCACCGAAATAAACTCAGCCGTGCTAATAAATACCAGTGTACGACCTCACTCCCCTTTTTTTCATCGACTCCGTTGGCAATGCTACCCCGCAATATTTTCCATGTTGCGAAACTCGGCTGAACAGATAGAGCAGCAAATACTCGATTTAACTTCAAATACATATGAGAATAAAACCGAACTGATCAAACAATGGCAGCAATGGCGGAAACAAAACCCGGTATCAAAAAGCAGCGCATTAAATCAATTAATAGCTGCCGCCAGGTTTTCTAACCCGGAAAAACCTTTGCATCCAATACTCATTGTATCGTCTAAAAATGATCGCCTGGTCAATCATAGTTGCAGTAAAAAACTGCATGATATTTGGAATAGCGATTATCAGCAACATGATACAGCAGGCCATGATTTACCATTAGATGAGCCACAATGGCTAGCCCAGACTATTTATCAGTGGCATAAATCGGTCTAAAATCTTAGCCATTCACATTCCTGAAATATTTAGCTAATACACTGTGGGTAAAAGTAAATAACAGGAATGAGAGACCATGATTGATGCTGAACAAATACTACGAGAAACTTACCCTGATTTAAAAATAGGGAAAGAAAATAAATTCCTACTTAAATTAGTCAAAAAATTATTACATGAAGATGATTTCAACCAGGTCATTGAAAAAAACCAGCATTTACGTGGTTTTGCCTTTTTGGATAAGTTACTCAATTATTTTAAATTCAGTTACCAGATTAATCCCAAGTCCTACACCAACATTCCTTCTGAAGGACGATTATTAATTGTTGCCAACCACCCTATTGGTACCTTAGACGGTCTTGCACTGGTCAAACTGATCCGCTCTGTCAGGCCTGATGTGCGTATAGTTGCAAATCAGGTTTTATCTTATATGAAACCTCTACAATCAATATTTTTGCCTGTCGATGTGTTATCCCATAATGCATCTCATAAACAAGCTTATAAAGCCATGTTATCTGCTCTGGAAAATGAAGAGGCAGTGATTTTATTTCCAGCAGGAGAAGTCTCTCGTATCACCTCTAAAGGTATTCGTGATGGTGAGTGGAAAACTGGCTTTATCAAACTGGCCAAAAAAGCCAAATGTCCCGTCTTGCCCATTCATATAAAAGCAGCTAATTCAGCCTTATTTTATAGCGCCTCTAGTTTTTACAAACCCTTAGGCACACTTTTATTAGTACAAGAGATGTTCAATAAACAACAGCAAGAACTTAAGTTTACTGTTGGCTCCCCCGTCCCTTATCAGGAATTTTCTGATAGCGAACACTCCAGCAAACAACTGAGTCAGCTATTCAGGAAACATGTACTCAACCTGCCCAAGAAAAACAAAAAACCTGTATTTGAAACCGTTGAAACAGTCGCTCATCCAGTCAACAGCAAAGCCCTGAAAAAAGCCCTGTATCAATCACGCCTTTTAGGTGAGACCAAAGACGGTAAAAAAATATTTTTGTATCAATATCAAGATGATTGTCCAGTGATGCAAGAAATTGCACGATTACGCGAACTCACTTTCAGAACAGTTGAAGAAGGCACAGGAGAAGCACAAGACCTGGATAAATACGATGTCTATTACAGTCATTTAGTGTTATGGGATGAGAATGATCTGGAAATTGTGGGCTCTTATCGCATAGGAGAAGGTCATAAAATCATCAATAAGCAGGGTGTGAGTGGTTTTTATACCCACTCATTGTTTAATTTTAATTCAGCATTTCAGGAATACCTGCCTCACAGTATTGAGTTGGGCAGAAGTTTTGTGCAACCGCGTTACTGGGGCAAACGTAGCCTGGATTATTTATGGTATGGCATAGGTGCTTATTTACGAGAAAACCCAGAGATAAAATATCTGTTTGGTCCAGTCAGTATGAGTAATGCCTATCCTCAACAGGCAAAAGAGGTCATCATTAGTTTTTATCAACAACAATTTGGCTCTGAGCTTGAGTTAGCGACAGCAAAAAAGCCATTTATAGTCTCGGAACAAAACCAGCAATTTGCAAAATCAGAATTTAATGAAGATTACAGCGTCAGTTTTAAAATATTAAACTCAGAACTAAAAAAACTAGGCGTTAAAGTCCCCACCTTATATAAACAATACGTCGAATTATGCACTGATAAAGGCTGCCATTTTATCGACTTCAATATAGACCCGGCTTTTAATAACTGCATAGACAGCCTAATCATGGTGGAACTAGACAAAATTACGGCTAAAAAAAGACAGCGTTACATAGAGAAAAAACTAGTTGCTTAAAAACACAGATGCCCTCAATGCCATTAGCATACAAGGCTATTAACAAAGCACAGCTTAGCAAAAAACTAGCCTATCTTGTTCCCATGCTCCCGCGTGGGAATACATACCTGCCTAGGAGTCATAACACGATATGCATTCCCACCGAATACGGTGGGAACGAGAAAATTAAGATAATGGTATTTGTAATTACTCAGCGTAAAATGATAGTTACAGCTCTGAAGCCCTCCCATGCTGGGGAGGGCTTAAAAACAAGCATCGTCAATACAACATTGACGAAATATTTCTACATTTTTAAATTACACTGAATAGTTACAGATATTTTATCTTTGGCAGGCTGGATGAGTGATAGCGTAATCCAGCATTTTTTAAAGATTTGTTGGGGCAGGGTCTGCTACTGAGACTGTGAAAGTATTAAGCTCTTCCCCCTCATTAGCCATAGGTATCTACACAACTCTTTACTTAAACCGACGGAAGCATCGCATTATCGCAAAATGTCGGGTTACGTTACCTCGCTACACTCAATAAGCTAACCCAACCTACACCCCTTACCTTAAAGACATTGCACTTAAGCCACACAGCATGATGCTATGCAAACCATTTTCACTCATTTTCTATCTATTCAACAATAGGAAACATTCAATTCCCAACATATCCATATATTAATACCTATAACTCAATTATAATAAATAAGATTTATCAAGTAGAAAATTCAATTTTTCATACCCTTCAGGCTTCCACTACAACTATTGCTAGAATAACCATGGACTCTATTCATTTGAAAAAAACCTCCTCAGTCCAGCAATACGATAAAAGCCAAGAATCAGACAGCCAAATGCTGATTAGAGTCGGCAAGAAATTTGGGTTTATCTTTGTTGTTATATTTATGTTCGACACTTTGGTCGACTGGGTTCTTGGCATCTTAGACCTTATGCTTGAAGGCTTACATATTGCTATAGAAGCTGCTGAATATGCAACTGAGCTTGTTCTTGAATACTTCCTGCATACTGACCATCATCAAAGTGAAATCATTATGGTCAATGCTACAGCGATTATCGCTATATTTTTGCTATACCGGCTCTATATAGCTATACCTAAACTGTATTCCAGATTTGAAAACAAATGTTTATTACATTTCAATCAAAACTGCTTATGCTGGCAAGCAACTCCCTTAATGCGTAAAATCAAATTATCCTTAGTCTATAGCCTAGGGATCAGCTGTATTTTGTTTATAATCACTCTTTGAATAAACTTAGAGGGGAACCTTAAATACTCCTGATTACCCATCACTTTCCGCCACTGTGTAGTCCTTTAATTTGAATGGGTAACAGGTAGGAGCGTCCGCCCTCGGCGCGATTTTAAATAGAGCTTTTGATCTAAAGCAAGAGCCTGTTATATTCGCGCCGAGGGCGGACGCTCCTACATCAGAGTTGTCCTGGAAATCATTCCTGCATTGTTCGTTATCAGCAGCCAATACTGTCTATGGAAATTGGCTGAAGATTATGGGTAATCAGGTAAATATTAATCCCCTGCTATTTATTTTTTTCAAACAACAATCCCATTTTTTGTGCAGGCAATGCTTTACTGTAGAAATACCCCTGGGCAAAGTCACACTTTTTGTCATGTAAAAAATCCACTTGCTGCTCATTCTCCACGCCTTCGGCAATAATCTGCATATTCATATTATGACCTAAAGCAATCACGGCCTGGACGATACTGGCATCATCAGAGTTATGTAAAACACTATCAATAAATGATTTATCAATTTTTAATTTATCTATCGGCAAGCGTTTTAAATATTCCAGCGAAGAATACCCGGTACCAAAATCGTCAATCGCAATAGAAATCCCTGCTGATTTAAGCTCAGCAAGAATTTTAATGACCTGCTCAATATCATTCAGCATCATACTTTCAGTAATTTCCACCTGTATTAATTCAGGCGCTAAATCATGTTTATTAATTTCTCTGCTAATAATACTGACCAAGTCTTTATCAACAAACTGTTGCGCTGATAAATTGATTGCTACTTTAATTGGCTTAAAGCCCTGAATTTCCCATGTTTTAAGCTGCAAACAAACCGTTTCTATAATCCATTCACCCAAAGTAACTATCAAGCCAATCTCTTCAGCTAAGGGAATAAATTTATCAGGGGGTACAAGACCTCTTTTGGGATGATTCCATCTAATTAATGCTTCAGTCCCTATTAATTGATTAGAGGAAATATCTATCTGCGGCTGATAATACATTTCAAACTCGCCGGCCTCTAGAGCCTTGCGTAACTCTGCTTCCAGCATCAACTTTTCCTTTGCCTGGTTATCAAGTTTTTGCGAGTAAAAACAGTAATTATTTTTACCGTTCTTTTTTACGTTATACATAGCCGTATCAGATTTTGCTATTAGCTCAGCAGCGAGTAATCCGTCATCAGGATATAAACTGATACCTATACTTGGGGTAACAAAGACCTCTTGCTGGTTTAGTAAAACCACCGTTGACAAACTAACAATAATTTTTCCTGCAACATCTGCAGCATCGGAGGGCAACGCCAGGTTCTCCAGCAAGATGATAAATTCATCGCCTCCCCAACGAGAAATAGTATCTGATTTTCTCACCCAATTTCGCAATCGATTTGCCACGGTCTGCAGCAATATATCCCCACAGTCATGCCCCATAGCATCATTAACTTTTTTAAAACCATCAAGGTCAATAAATAAAAGTGCAAAATTCAGGCTTTCGCGCTTAGCCTTCATAACAGCCTGTTGTAGACGATCTTGTAATAACACCCGATTAGGCAATTTTGTGAGCGCATCATGAGTAGCAACAAAAGCAATTTTTTGATGAACCCTAATAATTTCAGTTAAATCGTTAAAAGCATAAACCACACCTATTGATCGTTTATTTTCATCATGCATATCACTACTGGTAATACGCACTGCTATTTCCTCTCCTTTCAAATTACGTATAGCTTGAACTTCTGTATTTTTATTGGCTGTTGCTAAGCTATCAACACCAATTAATTCAAAACTTGTATCATCAAGCACTTGAAACAACTCGGAAAAAGGTTGTTGTTTAACTGCTGATAATGGCCTATCAAACATTATCTCGGCAGCAGGGTTCATAAACTCAATACAATTATTATGGTCGGTGGTGACAACCGCTTCAGCTATAGCTTTCAGAGTTGCAGTGGATTTTTCATGCACCTTGAATAGGGAATGCTGCATCCATTCTAGTTGTTGCTTGCTCCATAAAGGGTAACTAAGCACCAGGCATATTAAGGTGGGTAACGGGGTAAACCATAATAGTAAGTCATTCAACAACAGAAAACTCACCATAACGGTTAGCATTGAAAATACTATCAGCACTATGAGTGCATACGCAGGTCTTAAAAAACGAAAAACAAAAACAGAAACAGGAATTAACAATACAGAAATCAATAGGTAAGCAGTCCATGGCATAGCTTGCACAATGCGCCCAGATTGAATCGTTGAAAAAGCATTAGCCTGAAACTCAATACCAGACATCAACTGTAATTTGCTTGATACAGGTGTTGCAATACTGCTTCCAAGCCCTGTAGCTGTCACCCCTATAAATACAATTTTGCCAGATAATTGTTGCTGAATAGGCTTATCCTGCAAAACATCTATAAATGAAATATGTTGGAAATGGCCTGGTGGCCCGCTAAAGTTGACCAATATGCTTTCTAGCCCTGCTAACAAAGAAGGATTGTGGCTTTCTTGCTGCCTACTTAAAGCCAAAGATAATGCCGGTAATGATTTTTCATTATCTAGTTTGAGTTCTAAATCGAGTTTACGTGCTATGCCTTGTGAATCAAAATGCATATTAACGTGAGCAAGTTGTGCAGCCGCATTGGCAATGTCTGACAAAGGTTTTGTGACAGTAAAATACTCATCTTGAATAGTTGTCAGCACAGGCAAGATAACCCGACCATTGCGACGAATAGCTGAAACCAGCAGCTGATCATTTTCTGGATGTGCCAGATCGGGTTCCATAAACAAAATATCCATCGCAACCCCGGCAACATTGGCAGCGGTTAGTTTATCTATAAGATCTGCATGAATAGCACGTGACCAGGGCCATCGCCCAAGTTGAGTTAAGCTGGCATCATCAATAGCCACAATGACAACCTTGTCTTCTGCAGAGGGTGTTGTTAGTGATGATTCCAGATCATAAAAAATGTTATCCCACTGCTGTAATACCGGTATCTTATTTATTAAAATAAGATTGATAAATACTGACAAAATAACTAAAAAAACAGACAGCATTATTTCAAAAGCTAGCTGTCTATTGAATATTTTCCTGGCCATTTTAATGTAACAACTTATAGGGCCAAAAGTGCCAGTAATGGTAATAAAGCTAATAACCAATAAAGATCATAAGGCACATCAATACTTTGCGCCGCGGCAAAAGGTCCGACAAAACCATCAGGGTCTATTGTTCTTACCCGAATAAAATACTCCCCTCCACTGGGCCTGGCAATTTCAAAACCTGGCTCATCAGTGCGCTTATCAACTAACAACTCACTAAAGCTTTCATCATCCGACATTTGAAAATGATAGCTTTGCCCTGGCAAGCCACTACGGGATCGAATAATTAAGGTATCATCCGTAATATCGGGCTGCTCAAGATCAGGAGCAGGTACAATTCGTCTAAACAACTGCCCATCACTAAAAGGCCCATCCCCATCTTGGTCGACAGCGGCTATGCGCCAGTAATATTTGCCTAAAGTTAGTTTTTCAGTGATGGTTATTTCATTATTTACAATATCAGACTGATCAAGCAATACTTCGGAAAAGTCTTGGCTATTCGAAATCTGCAGATGATATTGAGCTGTTCCCTGTACGCGTGACCAATTAAATTCAGAATCATTTTCCAGAAGAAAACCTGCTCCTGGTTTAGGTGAGACTAAAAAAGGGGCTTCAGGACGCGCATTAATTTTTATCGCTGTTTGCGCATTATAACCTTCCAATTGCTGAGTATCGATGGCGCGCACTCTCAAATGATAATCACCATCAGCTAAATCAGGCCCTCTAATGATGGATGAATGAAACGGTTTGTCGAATAAAACATCCTGAAACTTGCCAGTCTTTGCAATTTGTACACGATAGCCCTGCCCCTGCTTAACGGCTGGCATAGAAAATTGTATCGGTACCTGAACAAAAGGACGTGGAATATGACTAATCTCAGGGGCTGCTAATAATTTGACAGGCGGCAATGGCTGTTGATCTTTTACCGTAACTGATCCAAAACCAGCCAAGAGTAATTGACTTTTTAGCCCGCCTTTAACAATAACCTTACCTTCAACCACCTCCGTTTTTGACTGGTTCTTCTGCTCTTCGGCACTGATTCTATAATCAGTGCCTCTAACAGAAGTGACTGTCGCTGGTGTTTTTATTTTAAAGCGCCTGGCAGAGCCTTTATCAGGTGTAACCTGAGTCTCCAGCCTCCCAGACTTAAGTTGTAACTGCGAATCTAACATCCCGGTATTCTCCAATAACATCAGAAAATCGACTTTTAGGGTACTATTTTCCTGCAATAAAATCTGTGATCCATCTAAAAAAACCAGAGTTAAAGTGCTAGCTGCAGAAGTTGAAATAGTGTCTCCCAACATAACTAAATCCCCCACTTTTAAAGCCTTGGTCTGCGTCGCTTCATCTTCTAATATAAGTGCATCACCCTGTAAATTCTGCACTCTTACCAGCGCAGGGTAATGTCTAACCCATTCACTGGGTATTTTTAACTGAGTCCCAGGTAAAAGATGCCAAGGATCAGCAATATTATTTAGTTTTTGCACCTTTTTAACATATGAAATATCGATTAAATAATCTACCGTTAGATTCCATAGGTTATCGCCATCGCGTACGTCATATATCCATGTTTCAGCTTGAGCTAATGAAAAACTATAACAATACAAAGCGATTACCATCATGCAAGTCTGCTTGATAGTGTGATAACGTTTATTTATATTAAAATTCATAGACTTTCCTTACTTGTTAATCTTTAAGTATTAATTGTCTTGTTCAGTTTCTCAACGAATCTGGGTGTGAGGCTAAAACCTTACTTCCTTATCCTGGTTACATCTCATGATTTAACAACACTGGCTTATAACAAGTTCTGTAGCAGAAATAAAAACCTACTTGGACTCATAAGCTTCCACCTTCTTATAAGTCCAAGTATGAGAGTGAAAATTTAAGCTAGGTAATTGAAATAGAATCTTTATTTTCAAGCTCTTTTAATTCATCTAATTGCTTAAGTATGGCATCAGCTCTAGCTAATCAGGAAAACCTATACTATTTTCAAATAACCTCAATATAGCTTAGAGAAAAACAATAACTTAAACAGCTTCCCTCTAACATTAGACATAAGCTTATCAATACAAGGGTAGCAGATAGAACAAAATTATCCACCTACCTTATAAACTAGTCCTCTAACAATATAGGAGTGATGAATAAAATAATGTAGCTTGACTTAACTTATCAAGCAAAGCGCGATAAGCTAAGCCAACATTTTAAAGTAAGCAACTAAATACCTCGCCATTCCTTGCATTCTCTTAGCTGGAATCTAAATTCACTCTGAATAGATTTCAGACAAAGTTGTGCCCACCCAGTATTGACTCACGACCATTAAGTTGAGAGATTAGTCCGTTGGGGCGCATTGCTTTAGCCTGCATTCATAGCTAAAAATAGCAGACAACAATAGGCATTCACAATTTAATTTTGTTATATGAATTGCTCCAAAAGTTATTGCATTCCAAGTTATGCTAAATCAATTCTAAGGTATTGATGACTATTTTTTAGTGGCGGACTGACTAATCGATTTTAAAAACTTATTGACTTTAGGGTGAGATTCCACATCCTTTGACTTTTCTACCAAATTAAAATGGAAATTACTTATTAAGTAGAAGGGTCTATCTTTTTTTACAACGTAAATCATAATTAAAATAATCAATATTGAGATGATAAGCAAAGAATATTTTTTTTGTACTTTCATTCCCCCCCCTTAGATTTTAAGTCTAGCTTTTTAGTGACCAGGAATGCAAAGCGTGTTCAAAGGTTCCGACTTGCAGTTGATCCTGAAAATCAATCACAACTATAACATTTTGGTTGTAGTTGTAAGGGATATATTTAACTATCAGCAACACCTTGGATTCGGTCGTCTATTTTACCAAATCCAGGCGGTTTTTGAGGCTTTCTACACCATCAAGGCACCATCAAGGGGTCAGCCAGTAATACCGCTACCAGTGGTAAATTAAGCTATTGAATTATAATGATTAAGGCTATATTTTTCCTGAATTTTGTAAAAGTAAGGTCACTTTAAAAACATCTACTTGAACAGCTGTTTATTAGTTTTATGATGTGTTTTTAGACAAATGATCATCACAAGCTATTGTTTTTCAGCTTTAGTGTCATTTTTAATCAAGTATTAAACCTATAACCGATTGATTTATTAAAGTATAAAATGACTGGTAGTGGTATTACTGGCTGACCCCTTGAATAGACCCCTTGGATACCTCTCAGCGAGAAAATACCACAAAATCATTTGAAATTAAAAAATATTTAGGTAAGTAAGCTTCTGCCGACATCATTTATGAATTTATTGCGTGATAATGCACACCTTATTTTATATATAACAGTATGGATACAATATGAAAAATTCACTTTTGGTAATAGCCAGTCTCCTCATTCTTAGCGGTTGTGGAACAATGATAACTGTCCCTCTAGACCAAACATTGATAGATGAAAACAAGGCAACAATTATTGTTTTTCATGAACAAGGTTTTACTGATGAATTCAAAGTTTTTTTTGATAGGGAACCAGTTGGAACTGTAACTTCGGAATCGCCGTTAAAATTGTCTGTAACAGCAGGTGAACATGAAATACATACAGAAGTGACAACGGTTATTGATAGGGTTACTAAACAAATATATGAAGAAGGGAAAGTCTATTATATGCGGTTATGGCTTGATATGGGCATGTGGGTGAGTTCAATCAGAATTGACCCAACCGACGAAAGAAAAAGTTATGAAGTCAAAAGTCATAGGCCTGCACAAGAAAAATATGTTCACAGCCAAGCTGAACTTGATACCCCACCTTTAAAGCCATATATAAAACTTACCAGTAATGATCAATTTGTAGCCAACAATCTAGCTCAGCTAGTCAATTCTTCATCTTCAAACGAGCTTAATTTACCTTGTATCAAAAGAATGAAAGATTCTTCTGACTATTCTAAAAGCATGAAAGAGATTATAGGGAATTATCGCGGCTCAGAATACGAACAACAAATTAATGCTTTGAATCAACAAATTGAAACTGCATGTTCGGAATATAATTATTAATATTCATTTGAAGGCGACTAAGTTATGGAAAAAATTTCCAGTATTTTTGTATTAACCATTATTTTATCTGGATGCTCATCAGTTCCTCCCGCATCTTCAGACTTCGAGCGAAAAGCACAAAGTTATACTCCGCCACCAAACTTAGCTTCACTCTACGTCTACCGATCAAATTCATTTCTTGGGGCTAGCGTGCTTTATAATATAAGCCTAGATCACAATGATTTTGGGACATTAGGAACGGGGACTTACCTTTTTGCTAATATTGTCCCTGGAAAACACAGCATTCGGGCCAATACTAGTGGGGTTTCACAGGTTAAAATAACAAAGTTTAATGCAATGGCGGGAAAGCTTTATTTTTTCAAAATTGAACCTGCGTGGAATAGCCTCAATATTGAAATAATTGAAGATAGTAAGGGGCGTGAACAAATTGGAAAATATACTCTTAGTGGTGATAACGCTTTTGAACAATAAGTAGGGAAATATTTTCCCTTCTCAATCTGATGCTCAAATGGCGCGCCCGAGAGGATTCGAACCTCTGACCTCGGCCTCCGGAGGGCCGCGCTCTATCCAGCTGAGCTACGGGCGC
>ENA-ORXI01001409-ORXI01001409.1-sediment-metagenome-genome-assembly--contig:-NODE-1409-length-18602-cov-7.638812_pt1 | contig 18602 bp, 16 predicted proteins | sample MGYA00237861_ERZ511468 | MGnify/ENA primary metagenome ERZ511468 (study PRJEB26299, sample SAMN06266213) | sediment metagenome | isolation source: Hudson Canyon methane seep mesocosm | place...
TGATAGAGTGATAGATTATCCTTATCATCCAGATCGTTCTGACTTACTGGATATTTGGTTAGTTGTAAACGCTTATTACACAATATCTAATTCCACAGGCTTAGATGCAGTTGCAGAAGCCTTCAGGAGACCTGTGCTTTATTTAAATGCTATGACCCATGCTGATTTCCGTTCAGCTCACAATTGCCTTTGGGCACCTAAGCACCTTAAATGGGTAAAAAGTAAAAAATATCTAAACCAACTAAAACTTTATGCAAGTAAAATTAGGGACGAAGAAAAATAAGAACAATCATATATACATCAAACATTTTAATAAAAACTATCAAATAATACAATCTACATAACTCTTTTACTCATCAACTTAATCAAACTAAAAATACAAATGAATATACTAATTGGCAAGGCTACTAGTTTAGGCATATATTTATTAAATATTAGTTCATAATAACTAATAAAATTATTTAAATGTATTTTAAATTAAATTATATTATAATTTAAAATATTATTTATTTAAAGGTCAATTATGAAAATATTCTTCTTAATATTTATGCTTATTAGTTTTATGGATGCAAAAATGCACTTCTACACTTTAAAAACAAAAAGTAATTTTTTGTTAGAATTTCCAACAAAAAAAGTTAAAAATATTGAGCTCTCTGCTAATTATAGTTTAGGGGTTAATAATGCTTTACACCATTTTGATTTTCAAGGGTATATATTTAAAAATAAAGAGGGAATAATCAGTGGTTATGATCAAGATATTTTGACATTGATCAACAAACATACTGGGGCAAATTTTCAATTAACTGCGGGGAAATGGAAAGAGATGCTAATCAGTGCACAAAACAGAGAGATTGATGGATTAAGTACCAGTGCAGTTCATAAACAAAGAGAGAAGGATTTCTCTTTTTCACAAAATTATATCTCAATAAAACGTCTCTTGGTTGTTGCCAATAATAATCCAAAAAATATTCATTCAGTCAATGATTTAATGGGTAAAAGAATAGCTTATCAGGAAAAAAATCTTTTTGAGAAAAAACTGGTCTCCCAATATAAAAACTCTACCTTGGTTCCACTTCAATCAATTGAAGAAATAGTGCAAAAATTAATCCTGGGTGAAATTGATGCGACCGTTGGAAATTATGCACTCATATATACAGCAAACAAATTAAAACTGCCTTTTCTAAAGATTATTGATTATATACCAAACAGTACGCTTAACTTAGTTTTTTCTATCAGAAAAGATTATCCTGAAGCCATTTCAATTTTAAATAAAGGGTTAAATGCTATCTCTGAAAATGATAAAACCATTTTACGAAACAAATGGTTTTTTAAAAATCAAGCAACATTAGATTTAACAGCTGAAGAAAAAAAATATTTACAAAATAATCCTGTCATTACTGTTCAAAACTTATCAACCCTTCCTCCTTTTAACTTTAATGAAAATGGTATTCCAAAAGGATATACAATTGAGTACATGAAACTAATGGCTGAGTACATGGGAGTAAATATAAAATTTATTAGTGGTAAACCATGGAATAAGTATTTAACTATGTTAAAAGAGAATTCATTAGACATCATTCCACATATTGCAATAACTGATAAAAGAAAAGAATTCATAGCCTTTACAAACTTTAAGCACATAGAGTATATAACGGGAATAGCCATAAATAAAGAGCATAATATAAATTCGATTAATGATTTAAAAGATAAAATCATTGCTGTTACAAATAAGACTTTTATACATACTTATTTGAAAAATAAATTTCCAAAACAAAAATTATTTTTAACCAAAAATACGGAGAAAGCATTAGAAGCTGTTTCTTTAGGAAAAGCATTTGCGGTAATTGGTAGTTTACCCGCATTAAATTACTATATACAGAAGAATTGGCATAATAATATAAAAATATCAAAGATTAATGACTTAGGTTCTATTGCAAGAACACAACTGCCAATGGGTATAAATAAAGAAAATAAGATTTTAAAATCGATTCTAGAGAAAACAAATAATGCTATACCTTACAATGAAGTTCTAATACTAAAACAAAAGTGGATGAATATTAAAACTATAGATATTAATCACAATACTTTAACTAATGAAGAAGTAATCTATATAGATAAGAAAAAAGAGCTTAAAATATGTGTAGATCCAAATTGGCTTCCTTTTGAACAAATAGATAAAGATGGTATTCATAAAGGAATTGGAGCAGATATCATGAAACTGGTATCAAAATATATCAATACTCCCACAATACTTGTTTCAACAAAAAATTGGGGAGAGTCATTGCAAAATATAATAGATAGAAAATGTGATGTTTTACCTGTTGCTATGAATATACCAAGCCGTAGAGATTCAATGAATTTTACTCGGCCTTATATTAAAGAACCATTTGTTATAGCTACAAAATTGGATCAACTTTTTATTAAAGATGGTCGAGATATAGGCAATCGTAAAATAGGTATTATTGAAAACTACGCTTTTATAGACGTTCTAAAGCAGAAATATCCTGATATTAACATAGTGACAGTAAAAGATACAAAAGATGGTTTAGAACGTGTACAAAGTGGTAAATTGTTTGGATATGTGGATATTATGCCTACAATTAGTTATGCCATTCAAAAATATTCAATGTTAGATTTAAAAATTGCTGGTAAACTTGAGTTTGAAACTAAACTTAGTATTGCAACAAGAAGTGATGAACCAATATTAAATTCAATTTTACAAAAAGTATTAGACAATATTAGTGAAGAACAAATAAGAACAATTACAGGAAAATGGATATCAATAAAGGTAGAAAAAACTATTGATTATACAAAGTTTTTATACGTTATCGCATTTTTTTCTATTATATTAATACTTGTTCTCTATAAAAATAGATTAATAAAACAGGCAAATAGAAAACTTTCAATTGCAAATAAAGTAATTAATGTACAAAAAAAGAAGGCAGAAACACTTAATCAGTATCAAAAAAGTTTACTCTCTTTATTTGACAAGGGAGATTCTGTTCTTTATAAATGGATTAATGATGAAAATAGAACTGTTGATTATGTGTCTGAAAGTATTACCAAACTTACTGGTTATAAAAAAGATGATTTCTTATCAAAAAGAATATCTTATACTTCGTGTATCCATAAAGATGATTTAGGAAACATGCTACAAGAGACAAATGAAGGTTTAGAAAATAAATTAGATTATTTAAGACATGAACCTTATCGAATTATAACAAAAGAAGCAGAAGAAAAATGGATTTTAGACTATAAGGTTACTCAAAAAGATGCCAAGGGTAATATTACATATTGTCTTGGTTATATAACTGATATCACAGAGCATGTAAAACAACAAGAAATTATTTTTCAACAATCAAAAATGGCTTCTCTTGGTGAAATGTTAGGTAATATTTCTCACCAATGGAGACAACCTTTGTCAGTTATATCTACAGCAGCTTCAGGAACAATGTTTTTTAAAGATGAAAATATATTAACTGATGATACTTTGTCTAAAAATATGAATCATATTACTACGAGTGTTCAATACTTATCCAAAACAATTGATAATTTTATTGATTTTATTAAGGAAGATAGAGAGCTAATGAATTTTAATTTGACTGAAAATATTCATAGCTTTTTAAGTGTGGTGCAACCTGCAATTTCAACCCATCATATTCGTGTTATTGAGAATTATCAAGAAAATATATTTGTGAAAAGTTATCCAAATGATATGATTCAATCATTTATAAATATTTTTAATAATGCAAAAGATGTATTAATGAATCTTTCAGAAGACGAACGCTATTTTTTTATTACAACTGAAATCATAAAAGATAAAATAGTAATAACATTAAAAGATAATGGAGGAGGAATGGATAATAATATTCTTAATAAAGTCTTTGAACCATACACTACAACAAAACATAAAAGTCAAGGAATAGGGTTAGGAATGAACATGACATATAACCTTGTAGTCACTGGAATGCAAGGAGAAATTTATGCTAATAATATTGACTTCATTCATAATGGAAAATACTATAAAGGGGTAGAAATTAAAATAAAATTTAAGGTCTAGAAAATTCTAGACCTTTTTAGAAAATATAGTGCTTACGTATTTAATGAATTAGTCCATAGTTCCTGCAGGAACATGAACATTACCATCCATAATAATTCTAGCACTTCTACTCATACTAGCTTTTTCAACAGTATATTTACCGTTATTTTCTGTTAAAGCAGCTCCTACTTTGATAGCACCTGAAGGGTGACCAAAAGTAACAGTATTTTTATCTCCACCACCTGCTGCATTATTTACTAATGTTCCAGGAATACAAGCAGCAACACCAATAGCAACAGAAGCTGTTCCCATCATTGCATGGTGTAATTGTTGCATAGATAATGCTCTTACGTGTAAATCCATCTCACCAGCTTTAACTTCTTTACCAGATGAAGTAGTGAAATCTTGAGCAGGAGATACAAATGCAATTTTTGGAGTATGTTGTTGAGTTAATGCATCACTTGCATCTTTCATAACACCCATTTTAAGAGCCCCAGCAATTCTGATTTTTTCAAATCTTGCAAGCGCTTCTGTATCAGAGTTAATATCACCTTGTAACTCAGTACCTTTATATCCAATAGCATCAGCATTTACAAATACAGTTGGTATTCCTGCAGTGATCATTGTAGCTTTAAATGTACCAATACCTTCAACTTCTAAATCATCTATTAAATTACCTGTAGGAAATAACTCTTCGCTAGGATCAACTGGTTCAACGAATTCTAATTCAATCTCTTCTGCTGGAAATGCAACACCATCAATTTCATAATCACCCATCTCTTTAACAATACCATTTTCCATAGTAACGTAACAAAGAATTGTTTTTTTGATATTTGCTTGCCAAATTCTTACACAACAAACACCATTTTGGGGTACATTATCTACCATTCCTTCAGTAATAGCAAAAGGACCAACAGCTGAAGATAAGTTTCCACAATTTCCACTCATATCAACAAAATCTTTATCAATAGCAACTTGGCAAAAGTAGTAATCTACATCATGATTTTCTACATCTGATTTTCCAACTAAAATAGCTTTAGATGTTGAAGATGAAGCTCCACCCATACCATCCATTTGTTTCTTATAAACATCTGGAGAACCTACGATTCTTTGAAGTAATTTATCTCTTTTTGCTGAATCTTCTTGTGCTTCTTTTGGTAAGTCTGCTATGTTGAAGAATGTTCCTTTAGAAGTTCCACCTCTCATATATGTAGCTTTAACTTTAAATTGTGGTTGGTATGCCATTGTGTTTTCCTTGAGTTTATTTTGAAATGTTTAAAAGTATTTAGAAAAAATTTAATAATTTCTTTTAAATACTTTTAGGGCAATGCCCTAAAAGTGTTTTTGTGTTATGTATTCTAATTATTTAGATGCAATAACATCTTTAGCAAATTTTTGTAAAATTCCACCATTTTTGTAAACATCTACTTCAGCTGAAGTATCTAATCTACATAATACTGTGAATTTAACAACTTCACCATTTTCTCTAGTCATAACAACTGTTAAGTCAGTTCTTGGAGTGATTTCACCTTCGATATCAAAAGTCTCAGAACCATCGATAGCGTAAGTATGTCTTGTGTCACCATCAGCAAATTGTAATGGTAATACACCCATTCCAACAAGATTTGTTCTGTGAATTCTTTCAATTGATTCAGCAATTAAAACTTCAACACCTGCAAGTCTAACACCTTTTGCTGCCCAGTCTCTTGAACTTCCTTGACCATAGTTAGTACCAGCAACGATAATTAAAGGTTGTTTTCTGTCTGTGTAAGTTTCAATAGCTTCCCACATTCTAGATTCAGTACCTTCTGGCATGATTTTAGTTAATGAACCTTGTTTAGTTTCACCATTTGCATCTTTAACCATTTCATTAAATAGTTTTGGATTAGCAAGAGTAGCTCTTGAAGCTGTATGATGATCCCCTCTATGTGTTGCATAAGAGTTTAAATCTTCAGTTGGAAGACCCATTTTTAAACAATACTCACCAGATGCACTAGTAGGTAAAATAGCATTTGATGGAGATAAGTGATCTGTAGTGATATTATCTGGGAATACACCTAATGGTCTCATACCTTTTAATGCTGGCATTTCCATATATTCAGCTTCCCAGTATGGAGGCTTATTGATATATGTTGATTGAGTATTCCAGTTATAGAATGGAGATATCTCAATATCACCTAATGCACTTTTAGCAAACATTGGATCATAAATAGCATCAAACATTTCTGGTCTAACTGAAGCTTTTTCAACTGCATTGATCTCTTCATCTGTTGGCCAGATATCTTTTAATGTAATAGGGTTACCATTTGAATCAGTTCCTAAAGAATCTGTTTCAATATCAAATCTGATAGAACCAGCTAATGCATATGCTACAACTAATGCAGGTGATGCTAAGAATGCTTCTTTTACATAAGGGTGAATTCTACCATCAAAGTTTCTGTTTCCAGAAAGTACAGCAGTTGAATAAATATCATTATCTACAACTTCTTTTTGGATAACTGGATCTAAAGCACCAGACATACCATTACAAGTAGTACATGCAAAACCAACAATACCAAATCCTAATTTTTCAAGTTCTGGAAGTAAGTTAGCATCATTTAAATATGTTTCAACTACTTTTGAACCTGGTGCTAATGAAGATTTAACCCATGGCTTTCTTTTAAGACCTAATTCATTTGCTTTTTTAGCAAGTAAACCAGCAGCAATAACATTTCTTGGATTAGAAGTATTAGTACATGAAGTAATAGCTGCAATTAAAATTCCACCATCTGGGATTTTAGTTTCATCTTCTTCTTTAAATTCTTTAATTAGACCTTCTGATACTAATGTATTTGTAGGAACTAGTTTATGTGGTTTAGATGGACCAGCGATACTTCTAGTAACTTTAGATAAATCAAATTCGATTTCTCTTGCATAAGTAGCTTTAGCTAAATCAGTTGCCCATAAACCATTTGCTTTCGCATATGCTTCAACAAGTTTAACTTGATCAGATTCTCTACCTGTTAAAGTTAAGTAATCTAAAGTTTGCTCATCAATACCAAACATAGCTGCACTTGCACCATATTCAGGAGTCATGTTAGAAATAGTAGCTCTATCTCCTAAGTTTAAGTATTCTAATCCCTCACCGAAGAATTCTAAGAATGCAGAAATAACATTATTTTCTCTTAAGAAAGATGTTAATGTTAAAGCAATATCAGTAGCAGTAATACCAGCAGCTCTTGTACCAACAACTTTGATACCGATAACTTCAGGAACTCTCATATAAGATGGGTTACCAAGCATAACATTTTCAGCTTCTAATCCACCAACACCAAGTGCATAAACACCAAGAGCATCAACGTGAGGAGTATGTGAATCTGTACCAACTAATGTATCTGGAGATGCAATACCATCGATATTATGAATAACTGGAGACATTTTTTCAAGGTTTATTTGGTGCATAATACCATTTCCTGGAGGAATAACATCTACATTATCAAATGCTTCTTTTGTCCAGTTAATAAAGTGGAATCTATCAGCATTTCTTCTATCTTCAGTATCTCTATTTTTTTGGAAAGCATCTGGATCAAATCCACCACATTCTACAGCAAGAGAGTGATCAACGATTAATTGAGTAGGTACAACAGGGTTAACTTTTTTAGGGTCTCCACCTTCAGCTGCAACAGCTTCTCTTAAACCAGCTAAATCAACTAAAGCTGTAAGTCCAAGGATATCATGAGTAACAACTCTTGATGGGTACCATGGGAAATCTTTGTCTGTTCTTTTTTCGATTAATTGAACAAGTGAATCTTCTAATTCTGCACTTGGACATTTTCTAAGTAAATTTTCTGCTAATACTCTTGAAATATAGTTTAGTTTTTCAAAAGAACCAGGAGTGATATCTTCTACAGCTGCTTTTACATCATAAAAGCTTGTTTCGAAACCTTCTAATTTTTTTAGATATTTTGTGTTTGTCATATTTGTATATCCATTTAGTTTAAATTGAAAAGGATGAGTAAGAACTCACCCTTTAGTGTTTGCCAAAGTGGCACTTGAATATTTGGAAGTATTTAAATTATTTTCTATCAGCTAAAGGAACGAATTTTAAATCTTCAGGTCCTACGTAAGTAGCAGAAGGTCTAATGATTTTTCCATCTTCTCTTTGCTCAATTACGTGTGCACCCCATCCTGTAACTCTTGAGATAATAAAAATAGGAGTAAACATATCTGTTGGAATTCCCATTTGGTTATAAGAAACAGCAGAGAACCAATCAAGATTAGGGAACATTTTCTTTTTATCCCACATGATTGTTTCAATTCTTTCTGCAACGTCATACATTAGCATGTCATCGTTTTCTTTAGATAAATCTTCTGCAACTTTTTTAATTACAACGTTTCTTGGATCACAAGAAGTATAAACTGGGTGTCCAAATCCGATAATAATTTCTTTTTTAGCCATTCTTTCTAGAATATCTTTTTCTGCTTGATCAGCAGAGTTATATCTTTCTTGAATTCTAAATGCAACTTCATTAGCTCCACCATGTTTAGGACCTCTAAGAGCTCCAATAGAACCAGTGATACAAGAGAACATATCTGAATTTGTTCCAGCAATTACTCTTCCTGTAAATGTAGAAGCATTAAATTCATGCTCTGCATAAAGGATTAAAGATACATGCATAGCTTTTACCCAAGATTCTTTTGGTGCTTCACCATGTAATAAGTGTAAGAAATGACCACCAACAGTATCATCATCAGTTACAACATCAATTCTCTTACCGTTATAAGCGAAGTGGTACCAGTATAAAAGAATTGAAGAAAATGATCCCATTAATCTATTAATGATATCTTGCGCTTCAGCTTTATCGTGAGCTTCATCTTCTTGATCAATTGCACCAAGTACAGAACAACCAGTTCTCATAACATCCATTGGATGACAAGTTTTTGGTAATTGCTCTAAAGCAACTTTAACACCAGCAGGAATATCTCTGAATGATCTAAGTTTTGCTTTATATACATCTAATTCTGCTTGATTAGGTAATGTTCCATGAACAATTAAGTGTGCAATTTCTTCAAATTCTGCTTTGTCAGCAAATTCTAAGATATCGTATCCTCTATAATGTAAGTCATTTCCACTTTTCCCAACAGAACAAAGTGCTGTGTTACCAGCAGAAGTTCCTGAAAGGGCAACAGATTTTTTTGGTTTAAACGCTGTAGTTGTTGTACTCATAATTATTTCCTTTTTAAATGTTTATTTCTTTTGACTGATTTTTGACTAACTTTTTGCTTTACCTTGGTTAAATAATGCATCCATTTTATCTTCATAATCGTGGTAACCTAACATATCGTAAAGTTCCATTCTTGTTTGCATTGTATCGATAGTACCTTCTTGAGTACCTTTTTCTCTTAAGTCTTGGTATACATTTAATGCAGCTTTATTCATTGCTCTAAATGCTGATAATGGATAAAGAACCATTTCAATTCCAACAGAACCTAATTCTTCAGTTGTGAAGTATGGAGTTGCTCCAAATTCTGTAATATTTGCTAATACAGGAACAGTCATTTGATCACAAAATTCTTTGTATTCTTTTAAAGTATGAACAGCTTCAGCAAAAATTGCATCTGCACCAGCTTCAACATAAGCTTTAGCTCTTGCAACTGCTGCTTCTTGACCTTCAGAAGCATGAGCATCTGTTCTAGCAATGATATAGAAATCTGGATCTAGAGACATTTTTGCATCAACAGCAGCTCTAACTCTATCACACATCTCTTCAGTAGAAACTAGTTCTTTACCTGGTCTATGTCCACATCTTTTAGCAGCAACTTGATCTTCAATATGAAGTCCAGCAGCACCAGATCTGATAAATTCTTTAACAGTTCTTGCAACATTAAATGCATGTCCCCAACCTGTATCAGCATCAACGATTACTGGTGTATCACAAATTGATGTAACTCTTCTGATATCAATACAAACGTCTTCAATCATAGTCATACCTAAATCTGGTAAACCGTATGATGCATTTGCAATTCCTCCACCTGAAAGATAAATTGCTTTATATCCAACTCTTGTAGCTTGTAATGCTTGGTATGCATTAATTGTACCTACAATTTGTAATGGTGTTTCTTCAGCTAGTGCTTGTCTAAATTTTTTTCCTGCGCTCATATTAGTCCTTTTGTTTTTGTATGTTGAATATTATATATTATTGTTATACATTATTGTTGTACATATTATGTGTTTTAAATTGCAATTTATGTACTAAATATATCTAATTGTATAATAATTGTACATTTTGTAAAGTTATAGTATACTATAATAATTTAAAAGAAAAAGGTGCTTAATTTGTTGTTTAAATCAGGGTTAGAGAAGTTAATTGAGATATATAAAAGATCAAACTTAAGTATATCCAAATTTGCTTCTATGATAGAAAAAGATAGGCGAACAGTGACTTCGTGGGTTGATAAACTTACAAATGTTGAACCTACAAAAGAGGTACAAGATAAATTGTGCCAATTATTTAGATATCCAGATTATATATGGGATGAAAATTGTAATGGTGAGGACTTTATCAAGTCAATTACACAAATAGCTCAAAAAGAGATTCGTATTATTGATGATGATTACTTCGGACGATTATCATACATTATGGAATTAGAAGAGGGTGGACGTTTTGTAATTCAAGCACAATTCCCCGGACCAATGTATCGTGATACTGCAGTTAAAAGAATATATAGAACAAAAACATCTCCTGAAATTGAAGAGTTAAAACAAAGTCGTATAGAAAAAATGCTTCGTTATGATTATGATACAACTGAATGGTATTCTATTAAATCTGTATTATCATTTTGTTTTGCAAGCATTGGTAACTTTTATACAAGAGAAGAAAAAATAAAACTATTAGAATTGATGTACGAACTTTTTAATAATAACTACAATAAAAAATTATTTTTGTTTGATTCTTTTTCAAGAAAGATTTATGGGATGGAAACAACATATATCTCTATTAATGTTAAGCAAAAAATACTTTTCTTTAAATCACCAATAGAATCTGTATTTATAGAAATAAGAAATAAAAGTTTAGTAGAAAGAATGCATAAGTATTATTCTTCTCCAATACAAGCTCCAACTCATGTTAATTTTTTAGAGTCTGTAAAAATAATTAAAATTTTACAAGATGCATTAAAATATAATAATGATATTAAACAAGCATATGAAACGATAAATAGGATGACAGATTATGGAGAGTTATTTTATAATAATTTGAGTGTAGATTTACAAAAAGAGGTTAGTAAACCTAATAAAAAATAGGTTTACTATATTGAGATTTGACTTGATTTAGAATGCTTCTACAATAGAACCTTGATATTTAGTAGCGATAAATTCTTTAACTTCTTTAGAATTTAATACTTCATTTAAAGCTTTAATGTATTCTTTCTCTTCATTTCCTTTTTTTACAACAACAATATTTGCATAAGGTGAATCTTTTGACTCAAGTACTATTGCATCTTTAAGAGGATTTAAATCAGCAGATAATGCATAGTTTGTATTAATAATTGCCGCATCAACTTCGTCAAGTACTCTTGGTAATTGAGGAGCATCTAATTCTTTAATTTTTAAATTTTTTGGGTTAGTCTTGATATCAATAACAGTTTTAAGTTTTACATCATTAAATGTTAATAAGCCTTGTTTCACTAATATATCTAATGCTCTACTTTCATTTGTAGGGTCATTTGGTACAGCAATAGTTGCACCATCTTGTAAATCAGCTAAAGATTTAATTTTTTTAGAATATAATCCCATAGGTTCTAAATGAACATTTACAGTTTTTACTAATTGAGTGTTTTTATTTGCATTGAATTCAACTAAGTAAGGTAAATGTTGAAAAAAGTTAGCATCTAGTCCACCTTCATCTACAGAGATATTGGGAGTAACATAATCTGTAAATTCAACAATCTCTAAATCATATCCTTTTGCTTTTAATAAAGGTTTAGCAAATTCCAAAATCTCTACATGTGGTACAGGTGTAGCACCAATTTTAATAGTAGTTTTAGGCTCACTTATTTTTTCTTCTTTTTTGTCATCTGTACAAGCAGAAAGTCCAAGTACAACAGCACCCAATAGTGCGAATTTTAATATGTTTTTTAACATTTTATTCCTTTTATTTTTTTGAAATTTTATAAAAATAATCACCTAAACTTTGTACTATTTGTACTAAAGCAATTAGAATAATTACAGTATAAATCATTGTGTCTGTTTGGAATCGGTAATAACCATATTTAATGGCAACATCACCTAGTCCTCCTCCTCCAACGGCACCTGCCATTGCGGAAAATCCTATTATTGTAATAAGAGTTAGTGTTATAGCTGAAATAATCGAGGGCAATGCCTCTACAAACATCACTTTAAATATGATTTGAAAGTCACTTGCTCCAAAAGATTTTGCAGCTTGAATTACTCCACTATCAACTTCTTTTAATGCACTTTCAATAAGCCTAGCAACAAAAGGAGCTGCACCTATTGTAAGTGGAATAATAGCAGCAGTTGTACCAATACTTTGGCCTATTAAAATTTTAGTTAATGGAAATAAGACAATCATAAGAATAATAAATGGAAATGATCGTAAAGTATTGATTATTAAATCTAGTATAAAATAAACTGTTTTATTTTCTCTTAATCCATTTTTTGAAGTAAGGATTAAAACTATTGCTAAAGCAAAACCAATAATAACTGCTAGTATCGTTGAAACTAATGACATGTATATTGTTTCACCAAGTGCTGGTAATAATATCTGTGTCATTATAATACCTCCGATATAATATCATGTTGTTGTATATATGATAATACTAGTTCTTTTTGAGTTTCTTTGATATTAATAACAATGTGTCCTACAATATGTGTATTGATCTCTTCAAGTTTTCCCCAAACAATACCAAAATCTATTTCTAATTCTCTTGCCATTTTTGTAATAAATGATTGAGAGACATTATCTTTAGGAAAATAAATTTTTATATTTATTCCTTCTTCTGGTACAACTTCTGTTTCTCCTAAAAATTTTTTCATTTTTTCATCAGGTTTTAAAAATAACTCTTCAGTTTCATTGAGTCCAATGATATTTCCATGTTCAAGTAAAAGTGCTCTTTGTGCAACTTGTTTGACAACTTCCATCTCATGAGTTACAAGTACAATAGTGATATTAAGTTTTTTATTAATTGTTTTTAAGAGATTTAAAATAGAAGTAGTTGTATTTGGATCAAGAGCAGATGTTGCTTCATCAGAGAGTAAAATATCAGGGTCAAGAGTTAAAGCACGCGCAATTGCTACACGTTGCTTTTGTCCTCCACTTAGTTCATTTGGGTATGCCTTAAGTTTTGTTTCTAATCCTACTAAACCCAATAGTTCATTTACCTTTTTTGAAATTTCATCTTTTTTATATCCCCATAATTGCATAGGTAAAGCTACATTTTCAAAAACTGTTTTTCTTTGTACCAAAGAAAAGTGTTGAAAAATCATTCCAATTTTTTTTCTAAATGTACGTAATTCTTCTTTATTTAATGATTTGATTTCTTTATTATTTATTTCCAATGAACCATCACTATAAGATTCTAGTCCATTCATACATCTCATTAATGTTGATTTTCCTGCGCCACTGTGTCCCACAATAGCAAAAATCTCACCTTCATTTATATCTATATTAACATCATTTAATACAAGTGTTGTACCATAATATTTTTTTAGATTTCTAATTTTTATCATTTATTACCTTGATTATTAGCTATGAAATCTGAATCTCTTCTTTTATTTCAAGACCAAAACCTGTAAGACCTACAAAAGAATATTTCCCACCACTTGTTAGAAGTTTAATATTTTTAATACCTAATTCATTTAGAATCTGAGCACCAATACCAAAATCTTTCATTGTTTCTTTATTTTCATGTGTATTATTTAAAAATACTAATACGCCACCTTTATCTTGTAAGAAATTAATTGATTTTAACATAGAGTTTAGTTTGTCATCATTTAAAAATAAGTTCAAATCTGCTTCTACATTATGAAACTTAATTAATGATGTTTCTTGAATGTCCCCAAATTGTATTACAGTGTGTTCATTATTTAAATGATCAGTAAATGTTTTTTGTGTTACTTTATGTTCAAAAAATGTAATTTCTTGACTTTGTGTTTCTTTTACTAATGATTCATGCGCCATTCTATATTCAACTAGGTCTGAAATATATACTTGTTTCATATCATGTTTATCTGCAAAAATATCAAGATCATCTCGTCTTGCCATAGTTCCATCTTCTTTCATGATTTCACAGATAACAGCTTCACCTGCTAGTCCTGCTAGTCTACATAAATCAACACTACCTTCTGTGTGTCCTGTTCTTTGTAATACTCCACCATCTTTTGCAATTAATGGAAAAATATGACCAGGTCGAACTAGTTCTACTGCATTTGCAACAGGGTTTGCTAATATTCTAATAGTATCATCTCTCTCCCCAGCACTAATACCAGTACTTGCATTAGCACAATCTACAGATACTGTGAATGCTGTTTCATATGATGATGTATTTGCAGCTACCATTGGATTTAATTCTAATCTATTTGCTGTTTCTTTTGATACTGCAACACAAATTAAACCTTTTGCATGTGTAGCCATAAAATTTACTTTTTGATCATCACTTAATGCTGCTGAATATACTAAGTCACCCTCATTTTCACGATCTTCATCGTCAAGCATAATAATCATTTTACCTTTTTTAATCTCTTCTATTGCGTCTTTTACTCTTTGTATAGCTGACATCGAAATAACCTTTTATATTTAATTATTATGATTATAGCACAAATTATAAAATTTGTCATAAAAATACTTGACAAAAAAAATATTATTGACTATAATTCCGGCACTTAAAAAGAAATAGATTGTCTGGGGTATCGCCAAGCGGTAAGGCACTAGCTTTTGGTGCTAGCATTCCTAGGTTCGAATCCTAGTACCCCATCCACAGTTCGCGGAATAGAGCAGCTTGGTAGCTCGACGGGCTCATAACCCGTAGGTCGCTGGTTCAAATCCAGCTTCCGCAACCAAATAAATCATAAATTTTTTATTATTTATTACTAGACAATTTATAACACTAGTTATATCTTATCTCCCACTTATTTTATATATGTATATAAAAATTTTGCCCCGTAAGCTAAATTAACAATAAGGAGAAATAATGTCAATCAATAACATTACAAAAGAAGAAAAATTAGAAGTTTTAATACGACTTTTAAAATCAAATGAATCATTTGATACTGCTTGTTCTAAATCAGGACTTAACAAATCTGATGCTAAAAACTTACTAGCTCAGTAAATTAATTTAATATAGGTTTACCACACAAACCTTATTATTTAATCTAACAAATATACCTCAAATAATCCTCAATGAATTTTAAACAAGATACAATAATTCTGATAAATAATAACGAAAGAAACAGAATGAATATACTAAAAATAACGATAATATTATTAGTGGTACTACTATATAGTGGATGTGTAAAACAAAAGGTTGAACATAGAACTATTAATGATTTAAAAACAATCAAACAAAAACCATATATATATGCAAAAGAATTCAAGACTATCCCAAATAAATTAAGTGCTCAATTGATATTAGATTTTGAAAAAAACTATTTTTATCCATGGCATACAAATAAGTTTACTTTTACTTATGAAGAGGCTACATGGGGGAATATATATGCTAAAAAGGAAGTTTATTCTGAGAATTTAACTAGGATTTCTAAAGAATGGTTTGATGTGATGATAACTAACTCAAACTTTGGAAAATTTGATACTTTGAGAAAACAAGCGATTACTATTAATAATTCTCATTTAAAAGTCTTTCCTACTATAAGTAAAATCTTTTATGATCCTAATGAAGCAGGGGAGGGTTTTCCTTTTGATTATAATGAAAACTCTAGTATCAAGATAAATACTCCTCTTTTTGTATCTCATTTATCAAAAGATAAACTTTGGGCTTTTATAGAATCAAGTGTTGCAATAGGGTGGATAAAAGTAAGTGATATTGCTTATGTAGATGAAAAGTTTATGAATATTTTTGAAAATGGTAATTATTATATAAATTTAAAAGACAATACAAATATCTATAAAAATGGATATTTGTTGAGTGATATAGATTTAGGTACACTTTTTCCTAAAGTAAAAAAAGGCTTTATAATTGCAAGTAAAGATTATAAAAACAATGCTTTTATTCGTTTGATTGATAACAATGTCAATTTTAAAAAAATTGGGATAGATTTTAATGCAAACAATATCAAAAGAATAAGTACTGAACTCATTGGTGAAAGATATGGATGGGGTGGGATACTTGGAAATAGAGACTGCTCTTTAATGATAAAAGATTTTTATGCACCTTTTGGTATCTATTTAGGACGAAACTCTGGTAAACAAAAAGATGCTGGACATTCTATAGATATAAGTAAATTAAGTGATGAAATGAAAAAAGAATTTATTATTAAGAATGCAATTCCTTTTCAAACATTAATTTATTTACCAGGGCATATCATGATTTATGTAGGTAAAAAAAATAATGAACCTTTAGTTTTTCATAATATGTGGGGTGTCAAAACTCTTGATGGTGATGGAAACTATGGAAGAAATATTATCGGAAAAGCTGCTGTTACTACATTAACTCCCGGAAGTGAACTAGATAATTATGTAGAAAAATACTCAGTATTACGTCGTTTAAAATCAATCACAATGTTGACACAAAAAAAAGAGGATAAGTATACGAAATAAATATTTATGATATTAATTTTTACAAAAAATCAATAATGTGACTTTTTTTGTGATTATTTTATGTTATCATAATTTTGTTGGGAAAATTATAGCGATTGAAAATTCTTGAAATTAAGTATCCTTAATCAAAATAAATATATAAGAGTTTATCCCAGTAATCAAAATTAGAAGAAAGGAGAAATAATGTCAATCAGTAACATTACAAAAGAAGAAAAATTAGAAGTTTTAATACGACTTTTAAAATCAAATGAATCATTTGATACTGCATGTTCTAAATCAGGACTACATAAATCTGAAGCTAAAAACTTACTAGCTCAGTAAATTAATTTAATATAGGTTTACAATATAAACCTTATTATTAAACTCACTTATAAACTTACCCAAATTTTTATCTATTTTCAACAACTTATATTTATCATACAAAACTAGTTCTAATTATGTTACAATAAATAAAAAGGAAAATAATGTTTGTACAATTAAATGATAGAGTTTTTTTAAACCTAGACAGAATAACAAGAACAAAAATTGATCATGTAGAAGATGGAATTAGAGTAAGATTCTATGAAGGACAAGATCAAGTTGCAAAATCTCAAAGATTTGAAAATGTAAAATTAGCACAAAAATGGCTTAAGAAAATTCTTAAAAATAACAAAGTATAGAATTAATTAAATTAAAGAAAATGTATATTATGGATGGTATTTCAAATAATATTGTCCATAAAATTAAAAAACGTAGCTAGCTTTAATCTCTCCACTTATAGACGTTTCTAGTTCTTTAAATAGGCTCTCTATCTTACTGTCTTTTTCGATTTTTTTCATATCTTTTTCTGTTATAATCTTCTCTTTCTGACTATATTTGTCTTCTTTATCTCTATCTGACTTAATGGTATTTGATGCATTTATACTTATCATGTAAAAAAGAATTAATAATAATTTTTTCATCTTTTAATCCCATGTTTACGAACAATAATTATTTTATTATTAATTGAATTAATATTTGAGATATATTCTTTTCTTATACATATTGAATTGTTTGTATAAGTATGTAATGATACTTTAGTCATGAAATAGCCTTTTTTTAGATATTTAGAGTATAAAAATAAAAAGTGTCAAAGTGGTGTGCAAAGTATTTAAATTTGAAAAAAAATACATATATCTATACATCTCAAAATCATATAAGGGTCATATAAGAGCCTTTACTTTATACTGTAAAAAAATATAGATAAAAAGGACAAAAATGGAAACGATTATCATGGTTATTGCGAGTGGAGCATTAGTTATTTTTTTAGGTGTAAGTATAGTAGCAATTGGGAAAGTTATTTCGGCGAAATAGTATAAGTCAAGTATATTAATCACACTAGTCATTTAAATTACATATTACAATAATAAAACATAATTTTGTCGTAAATTATGTTTAACTAAATCTTCAAAATATAGAATTACTTCTATAAATCAATAAAAACATTGTACTGATGAAACTAAGTATTCTAATTTATTTAATAAATTAAGTATTAAAAATTAACACCTTTTAAAATTAACATTAAATTGATATAATAAGAATATTGATTATTTGATATATTTTATAAGGAAAATAAAATGAAACTATACGCACCTTGGGAAAAAGCTTTTAAAAGACTATCTACTCCGTTTGAACATTTCTTACATGCACAGACAACTACAGGTTTAGTATTAATGTTTATGACTATACTTGCCTTATTACTCGCAAACTCACCTTTATCTGAAATCTATGCTCACTTTTTTCATATGAAAATAGATTTAAATATCGGTTCATGG
>ENA-ORXI01001412-ORXI01001412.1-sediment-metagenome-genome-assembly--contig:-NODE-1412-length-18574-cov-6.545169_pt1 | contig 18574 bp, 15 predicted proteins | sample MGYA00237861_ERZ511468 | MGnify/ENA primary metagenome ERZ511468 (study PRJEB26299, sample SAMN06266213) | sediment metagenome | isolation source: Hudson Canyon methane seep mesocosm | place...
TCATTAGGAGCATGTGCAAATTTTAGCTCACCTGGTCCATATCCAATAACAGGAATATTATGTTCACCCATAATAGAAACCCCATTGGTTGAAAACGGCCAAATATCAATCACTGCATCTTCTTTAAATAACTCTTTATACGCTTTTGCTACACTTTGCGTAACATCATGTGTCTCTTCCATTTTCCATGGTTTAAATGAACACTCTTGTCCATACTCTAAACCTGTATATGAAGGTTCTTCATAATTGTAAATAGAAACTTGTGCATCAGCCATTTTTACTGCGGGAAGATTTCTAATTTCTTGAAGAGCATCTTCAGGTTTTTCACCCCAAGTCAGACGTCTATCTATAGAAATACTACAAGAATCAGATACGGCACACCTTGAAGGTGATGTTGAACTTATCTCAGAAACAGTCAAACACCCTTTTCCTAATAAATCATCAACCAATAAGTTTTCATTTAAAGCCCTGAGTTCTTGCAAAATTCCTGACATTTTATAAATGGCATTATCACCTGTATGTGGGATAGAACCATGTGCAGATGTTCCATAAGTACTCACAGAAATTTCCATTCTTCCTTTTTGTGCTCTACAAATTTTTCCATCACTGGGTTCTGCTAAAAGTACAAACTCAGGTCTGATATTTTGCTCTTCAATCATATATTTCCAAGACAACCCATCACAATCTTCTTCAGCAACTGATGCTGATACTAATAAAGTGAAATCATCTTTAATATCTAAATCAATAATAATCTTCGCAGCATATACAATAGATGCAATGGCACCTTTCATATCTGTAGTTCCTCGACCTATGATTCGGTTTTCATCTTCAAAGCCTTCAAAAGGGTCATAATCCCAGTTATCCATATTTCCAACACCTACAACATCTAAGTGTCCATCCATTGCAACAAGATGTTTTCCTGTTCCTATATAGGCTAAAATATTTCCCATTGGATCAATATCTATTTTGTTAAACCCAAGCTTTCTCATCTCTTTGACTGTACATTTCGCCGCAAGTGATTCATCTCCTGAACCACCCGGACATCGTACTAAATCTCGTGTAAACTTGTAAATATCTTTTTTATAAAATTCAGCACGTGCTAAAATATCATCAAAAGGAATTCCTTCAAACATTTTTTCCATCATTAAACCTTTTACGCCTTTAAAACTTCACGTGAGCTTTTCCCCACCATTTTTTCATACACAACAGCATCGGTATCACCTTCAGTTCCTAAAAATAAAATTTTTGAGTTTTCATCAATTTTTAAAGCTTTTCGATACTGCTCATCAAACTGAGTAATCATATATCCTGCAAGTCCAGCAACTGCTGATTCACCTGCAACCACTGGTTCTTCAAGGTTTGCTAAATATTGCATCACTTTTGCAATAGGTTCATCTGGAATTGAGAAAAATCCTTTAGTTGTGTGTTCTAAAATAGACCATGCTAACAGTGACACTTCTCCACAAGAAAGTCCTGCCATTACAGTGTCTAACTCACCATGTACTACTGTAGGCTTCCCATTTCTAGCACTTTGAAGCAGACAATCAGCATTGGTTGGTTCAATCATTACAAATATAGGTGCTTCTTTACCATACGTTTCATGAATAAAAGATACAACAGCAGCAGCCATTCCTCCAACTCCACCTTGTAAAAATACATGTGTTGGTTTTTCACCCATTTGTTTTAATGCTTCATCTACCATTACAGTATAACCTTGCATTACATCTTTTGGAACTTCTGTGTATCCTTCATATGAAGTATCTGAAACAGTAAAGAATCCATTAAGAGATGCAACTCTTGCAGCTTCATGAACAGAATCATCATAGTTTCCTGCAACTCTGTGCATGATTGCACCATATTTTGCAATCTCTTCTTCTCGGCTTACACTCACATGATTATGAATAAAAATTTCACAATTACACCCAAAAACAGAAGCTCCCCAAGCTACAGATTTTCCATGATTTCCATCTGTTGCACACGAAACGGTAATCTTATTGGTAATATCAATATATTTTCCAGATAATAAATCATTTGAATTCGCTTCAATTCCTGCTTCTTTTAATTGACCAATCAATAAATTGGCAACTGCATAAGCTCCACCTAAAGCTTTGAAGCTTTTAAGAGCAAATCGGTAATGCTCATTTTTATAAAACAGTTTTGAAACACCTGTTTGTTTTGCCAAGTCATCTAAAGACACTAAAGGAGTTTGTTTATATTCATTCCAAGAAGTAATCTCTTTTGAAGCTTTTCTAAATCCTTCAAGACTTAGGATATCTTGGTGTTTGTACTCTGATACTTCTGTATTACTAGAGTTATCGAAAAATTCTGTCTTTTTTAAATATTGTTTAAATTCGTTTATCATAATGTTTTCCTTACTTGTATTATTTTTTATTTTTATTTTTTATTTGTCAAACGCTATATCTCTTAAGAACAGAGCTGAATCAGGGAAGAATATTAAAATCGCTGACATCAACATCAAAATTAAGAAAAATGGTAAAATTCCGCTGATTACTTCCAAATATGATTTCTTAAACACAGCAATTGCTGTAAAAATATCACATCCAAATGGCGGCGTTGCTGAACCAATTGCCATTTGTAAAGTAATCACAACTCCAACTAAAACTGGATCAAGTCCTGATGAATCAATGATTGGCATAAACACTGGGGTTAAGACCAGCAATACCACAATTGAATCAACAAACATACATCCAATGACGAATGCAACTGAGATTACAAACAAAATAAACTCTGGACTTGCATTTTCTAAATTCAATGTTCCTAATAGTTCTTGAGGAATCATCTCAAATGAAATGTACCAAGAGAATGCTTGTCCAGCACCTACTAGAATAAATACAACTGCTGTTATTAGTCCTGTACTTAATGATGCATCAATTAAATCATTGAAGTTCAATTTTCTGTAAATAAAAACTTCTAAAATAACTGCATACAGTACAGAAAAAGCTGCAGCTTCAGTTGGAGTAAAAGCTCCACTGTAGATTCCACCCACAATTAATACTGGAAATCCTAGAGGCAGCAGTGATTTCTTAATCGCTGTTACTCTTTGTGGCCAATTAGCTTTTGGAGCTAAGGTTATTGTATCTTGATGATAGACTGAATATACGTAACAATATACAGAGAACAGACCTGCAAGTATAATTCCTGGTCCAATTCCAGCAATAAATAACTCTGCAATATTTGCATTGGCTAAAACACCGTATAAAATCAGTCCAATACTAGGAGGAATCAACCATGCAATATCGCTTGCATTGATTATAAGACCCAAAATAAAACTGTCTTTATATCCCGCTTTTAACAACTTTGGTCTCATAATGGTTCCTACTGAAACAACCGTTGCTTGAGTAGAACCCGATACTGAACCAAACAATGTACAAGAAATACACGTAGTAATAGGTAATCCACCTCTGTAATGTCCTATAAATACTTCAATTAAATCCAACAATCTTTTTGCTGTATGACCTCGGGTCATAATATCAGCTGCAAGAATAAACATGGGAATAGCGATTAAAGCATTGGGTGTAATTCCTGTTATCATTTGCTGAATTATATTTTCCAATGGTAAATCAGAAAAATGAATAAACCCTATCATGGTAGCAACTGTCAAAGGCACAACCATAGGGAAACTTAAAAATAGAAGGATTACCATCACTGTTAAAAGAGTAAAAGTAATTACATAGACATCAAGCTCACCATTGATTACATTTTGAAAAAATTCTAACATGCTTGATCTCCTATTTCTGAATCACAGTCTTTCTCTTCAATCACATCATATGAGAGATAGATCTCTTCATGTAAAAGATTTTGAATAAATCGAATTAAAAACTGTACTCCTGACATAAAAAGTCCAATGGGTACAATCGCGTAAACCAAATAAACCTCAACTTGAAGTGCGGGACTTAACCTATTCATCTCTTTTAAATGAGATATATATACGTATGCTTCGTATGCCAATAAAAACATCAACATTGATGTAGTGATTGAAATAAAAATCATTAAGAACTTCTTCTTTTTATGTGAAAGAGAATCATAAATTGCAGTCATACGAATATTTCTTCCGTTTCTAACTGCATATGCTAGACCTATAAAGGTAACAGACACCATTAAGAATTGATTTAATTCTTCAGAAAAATATATACTTTGATTAAAAATATATCTTCCCAGTGCATTTGCTGTTGTGTTAATCATCATCAGCATAATAGATAAAGACAAAATAGTCTTTTCTATTTTTGCAGTGACAAAATTAATTTTTGATAATACATTTGCCATAATTATCTTTCTTTCTCTAAGAGTTGTCCAAACCCAATTATGGGTTCTTTATAGTTTGCCAATCTTAGAATATCCCAAGCCATAACTTGGTTACTTGTTAAAATTGTTTTGCCTGTAATTTTTTCTAATTCATCAATATATCTACAAATATTCAAATTGGTGCATGAAATAAAAATTGTTTTGATATTTTCATCTTTTGCCATTTGTATAACGGCATCTTTAATTGATTGCGGCGTTATACTGGGTACTAAATTATCATTGGGGTTATTAAAGGTTGCAGCACTGATTGTTTTAATATCAGGTTGCATTCCATCTAAAATTCCTTGTGTGACTTCTTTACTGTATGGAGTAATTACCCCTAACTCATTTATATTCAAAGACTTACATGCACTTTTAATTGCAGTATAAGGATTTGTTACTTCTTTAATCTCTCTTTTGGGGTCACTTTGTTTAATAATTCTTGCAACTTCATCTTCTCCTATTATCATAGAAGCTGATGTACAAGACAATACCGCAACATCTAATGTAAGCCCAGGTAATATCGTATTTGCTGCACTTGCTAATTCATTTTTAATTGCCATTAAAACTTCTGGTGTTAATTCAACTGAATCCATCATCACTCGTGAAGGGAAACATAAAATTCCCGTATCTTTTAAAATTGCATCAAATTCATATAAAGTTATCTGATCTGTTGCAAGAAGTATTAAACCGATTTTTCCATTGTGAGAAATTGTATTATTAAGTTCACTCTCTAGTACTTTTATTTCCATTTATAATCCTTAAAAGAACGCCTCCAAAAGGAGGAAAGGAGGCGTATCTTTAATTGTGTCTTTACTTAGTGTCTTTTTTCTGCGTCTTGTACTTCTGCGATTAAGTTATTTAATATTTTTTTAGCATCCATTTTTGATTGTGCTTTTTTGTCATCTGGATAAGCATTTGCAACTACATCTAGGAATGTTCCATGTAAAGATTTACTAATATCTTTAAATCTTGCTCTTTCAGCTTGTGTTAATGTGATAAGTTTTAATTCCTTATTCTCTTCTAACATTTTTGCCGTGTTTTCTTTATTGATTTTCTTTTGATAAACAAACGCTGCTTTATTTGCTGATTTGATTGCTTTATTGATAATCGCCTGTTTTTCTGGGCTTTGTTTAGCAAACCATTTTGCATTTGTTGAAATTGTTCCAATATATGGCTGTTGACCTGGAAACATGATGTATTTTTGAACCATATGCCATTTAGCATTATAAATAAAATACATTGGATTTACCATCCCATCAACTGTTCCTAATTGTAAAGAAGAGTATACTTCTCCCCATGATAGTGGTGTGGGAACAGCACCAAAAGCTTTGTAAGTCTCAACTGGAATTGTAGAAGTAAATGTTCTGATTTTTTGACCTGCAAAATCTTCTGGAGTTCGAATAGGTTTATTTGCACCCCATGCCATTTCACCCTCAGAAATCATAGATAAAAGTTTTAAGTTGGCTTTTTTAAATTTAGGAGCCAAGTCGTTATAAATTGTTTTACTTGTTGTTAATACTTCATAAGCTGCATCTTCGTTGTTTGTTAATACATATGGAATTGAAATTGATTGTACTTCAGGAACATACGATCCTAAGTGACCCGTTCCAACAGATACAAATTGAATTGAACCATTTGAAGTTAATTCAACAATATCATTCTCACCACCCAGTTGACCGTAATAGTAAATTCTAACTTTGATTTTTCCGTTAGATTCTTTTTTTACAACCTTTGCAAACTCTTGAGCGTAGATGTCTTGTACATCTTTTTTAGCCTCTTCACTTGCAAACTTCCACGTCTCCGCACTTAAACTAACTGCACCTAATAGTAAAGCACATGCTGTTCCCAGTAATTTATTTCTTAACATCTTTTATCCTTCTTAAGTTTGTATATTGAAAGTATACGCCCTAATACCTTAAAATATACTTAAGATATATTTAGAATATATTCTAAGAATATTCAATAAAACTTCTCTTTGTTTAATTATAGTACTTTAAAATAATATCCATTTTTAATAATTGCAGTTAGTAAGAAGCCTTAATAGTAAAAAGGCCTCTTTAGATTGTAGTGTTATATAGAATGCGTTCGTACAAACTCTTCTAAATAATCCAAAAGTGCATCAACGGTTTTTACAGCTAAGGCTTTATCTTCTTTGATTACTGCTTCTAGAATGTTTTTATGCAATCGTTTACCTTCACTGTGATCATTTTTTTTAGCATAAAAATACCAAAACCGGTGAGATAAACCCTGAACATTTCTAAGTTCTTCATAGATAAATTGGTTTTTTGAAGATTTCGCTAATACTTTGTGTCTTTGTTTTAACCAGTGTAAAAACTCCACATCATCTTGGTCATCAACGGAATCAAGTAACTGCTGTATGCCTTTTTTATCCAACTCGGTTAATCTGTCTATGGCTTTATCAACACACAGTTTTAAAATGGCTCGTCTTACTTCGAGTAACTGTAACTGTGTCGTACCACTCATTTCAGGAATCAAAATCCCTATTCTTGAGATACTCACCAAGGATTCATTGGCTAAAAGTCTCAAGGCTTCTCTCACAGGTGTTCGTCCAGCACCCACCATTTCTGATATTTCAGCTTCAGTTAACACAGTACCTGGTTCTATTTCACAAAAAACTATCAAGTCTTCAAGTTTTTCATAAACCTGTTCTGTCATCGTTTTATGTTTGTCTTTTCTGAGTTTGTTTTTCATTTGAATTGCCTCTTAATTATTTATACTCTATTATATAAAAAAATATTTTAAATATACTTTAAATATATTTAGAGTATATTTTCAAAAAACAATGGAGGTTGTTATGAAAAACAATCACTTAAATGCATTACTCATTACTGTTGTAGGGGTACTATTAATTAGTCTAGAAGCATTATTTATAAAATTGACCAATATTGAAGCATTGACATTTGCATTTTACAGTGGAATTTTTATGTTTATAAGTACTTCTTGTATTTTACTTTATACCCATAAAGACAAAATCAAAGTCTCAAAACACAAAATCAATTTATCTATCATATTACTTTGTGGGTTTTTACTGGGTATTTCAAATATTGCTTTCATTAGTGCCATTAAAAATACATCTGTCGCAAATACCGTTTTGATATTTAGCTCAGCTCCAATATTTTCAGCATTTTATATGTATCTATTTTTTAAAGAAAAAAGTACAAAGAATATTTATATAGCTTCATTTTTTATTATTATTGGGCTTTTGGTAATCTTTTCATCTCAATTGGGTCAAGGTCAAAACGAAGGAAATATTTATGCGACTATTGCTATTGCGGTATTTTCATTGGTATTTGTTATTTTATCTCGTTACAAAAATATTAACATACTGGCTATTATTTCATTTAGCAGTATTGTAACTATGATTATCTCATTTATCTTTCTAAAAGATATTTCAATCAATCTGGATAACTTATATATTTTATTATTAGCGGGGCTTCTTACCTCTCCACTATCAAGAGTATTAATGGGAATAGGAACAAAAACGTTACCTGCAAGTGAAGTGAGTCTACTTATGATAATTGAGACTATTATGGCGCCAGTTTGGGTATGGTTATTTTTAAATGAAATTCCAACAAATACAACTTTGATTGGAGGAAGTATTATTTTAATCACACTGATACTTAATTCTTTATATGTATTAAAAATAAACAAAAGTAAAAATATATCAAATATATAAATTAAGTTATTTTTATATTAACTAAAATATATCCTAATGCAAGTACCTTTAAACAGTTTGCCCTTATAAGCAAACTCTGTATTTGTAACTTTAATATTTCCGTTATGCTTTTTTGTGATAATTTGAGCTGCAAGTGAAAGTTTAATACCTACACCTATTGATTGATGTTTGGTAGTAAAATAGGAAAAATCAACAATAAAAAGAGAACTATTTTTAATTATGAAGATTGAATTATTTGCATATATAGGATTTTTATCTACTGAAGTACCATAAGCCACATTGACTCTGCTAATTTTATAGCAGAGTCAATATTTTTTTAATTTATCAAGTATTTTGATAATTAAAATATCATGTGTGCAAACAGTGCAATAATAGGCAGAGAAATAATCGTTCTTAAAAGAAAAATTATGAGTAATTGGAAAAAGTTAACAGGTATTTTTGTACCTAAAATCAATCCACCCACTTCTGACATATAAATTAATTGAGATACTGATAAACATGCTATTACAAATCGTGTTAAATCAGCTTCTATAGATGCTCCAATAATGGCAGGTAAAAACATATCAGCAAATCCAACCATAATTGTTTTTGACATTTCAACGGCATATGGAATATTAAGTAATTCAAGATACGGAATAAATGGCATACCCAGATAATTAAACACAGGTGTCTCTTCTGCAATAATTAATCCCAATGTTCCTATAGCCATTACAACAGGTAATACACCAATCCATAAATCTAAAACATTTTTTAATCCATCATTTAAAAATGAAAAAAAACTTGGACTTCGCTCCGCTCTTTGTGCTGCTTTTTGTAAACCATACGTAAAAAGTGTTTTTCCTTTAGGAAGCGTTTCATGATCTCTATCATCATTGTCTTTCACATATGCATCTTCAATTTTAGACAGAGGCATTAATCTTGGCACTATAAAAGCACACGCAATACCACACACTGCAACGACACCAATCATATGCATGAAGTAACTTTCTAATTTAACTTCAGAAATAACAACCAAACAAAATGTAATTGATACAGCAGAAAAACTTGTTGCAATGACTGCTGCTTCTCTTTTTGTGTAGTATCCACTCTCTAACTGTTTGTTCGTTAAGATAACACCAACGGTTCCATCTCCTAACCATGAAGTCAGACAATCAACTGATGATCTACCAGGTAAACCAAACAGAGGTCTCATGACTTTACTTAATAGTACTCCAACAAATTCAAGTAACCCAAAATCAAGAATCAGAGGTAACAGTACTCCTGCTAAAAAGAATACAATAATCAGTACAGGCATTAAATCATTTAACAATAAACCACCTGTATTACCTGAATAAATCATCTCAAAATCATATTTAAGATAAGTAACAAGAACAAAAAACGCACCAAGAACTCTCGTAGCTGCCCAAAAAAGTGTAACATTTAACAAATTATTTAAAAATTTATTTTTTAAAATAAATGAGGGTTTAAAAATCTTTGTATACAACGTACCAACAAGCGTTGTCATAATTGAAATCACAACAAATAGAGGTAGTAAATCTCCAAAAAATCCTTGAATCTGGTCTTTTATTACAGCAATTGGAATGGTAATTCCATCGACATACGTTACAAATTTACCATCAACATATGGAATTGGAAACATAAATACCATGATACCAATCATTGAAGGGATAAAAAACTTTAAAAACTTACTGGTCGTAAGAATAAACTCTTCTTTTTCTAATTCTGACTGCGGTGCAGCGTATACATTCTCTCTCATTTGACTTCCTTTTATTTTTAAATTTATTTTTTTTAAATATTATTTCCTGTTATTTTGACTTATAAAAATTCGAATCTTAATAGTTTTTAACCAGTTTATCTGTAACTTTTTCTAAAATATTGAAAAGCTTTTCTGAATCATCTTTTGATTTATTAAACAGAGGATTAATCTCTGCAATTTCCCAACAACACACTTTTTCATTTTTTATAAGCTCCAAATTTAATTGTAATGCTTGTTCATATGATAGACCGTTATGAACTGGTGTACCTGTTCCTGGAACATACAGAGGATCAATACTGTCTACATCAAATGAAATATAAATATGTTTACAATGTGATAATTCTTTAAAAATATTTGCAACAGTTTTTTCAATACCTGTATAGGTAATTTCTTCCACAGTATGAAGCGTGATATCATGTTTTTTAATTAAGTCAGCTTCAGCTTGTTCATAATCTCTAACGGCACAAAAGACAACATTTTCTGGCTTGATTGAAGCTTCATCTGATACCATAAACTTTAACTTATTCCAGTGTTCTTTCTCTTGATTGCTTAAAGCATTCACACTGGAATCTCTGTTATCTAAAGCACACGCAATTGCCAAAGGCATACCATGCATGTTTCCAGAATCACTTGTATACGGAGAGTGAATATCAGCATGAGCATCAATATAAACTACTCCAATCTCATCATTAGGGTGAGCCATTCGTAGACCATGCATTGTTCCTGCACAAGAAGCATGATCCCCTGCTAATACAATAGGAAAGAAATTTTGATCTCTTAAAGATTTGATTCTTTGAGACAATCTTTCAATTACAAGAGCAATTTTATCAATGTATTTTGCATTTTCAAATTCACTCTCTTGCTTTGAGGCTTCATTTTCATCTTCAATGGCTTCAGATAAAAACTTTTTAAAATATTGAGAATCAGCATCTTCTCCTGATTTTTTCAAAGCTTCAATACCCAAAGAAGCGCCTATTTTACTACCAGCAATATCTGAATAAACTTCTGTAAGTTTAATTAATCTTTCAATTGTTTCCATTTTATATTCCTAAAGTAAAGAAAATAGATCTTTTACGTCATCTATTTGAGGGATTAAATTCATATCTTTACCAACATTATTCTCTTTTGCCAATTTGTAAATCAGTCTTAAAACTGAATAATCTTCTATTGCAAATCCAACAGAATCAAAAACAATAGTTCCATGAGTTTCTACATTTATATTTTTTTCACCACGAATTACTTCATATAATTCAGTACAAGTAAACTCTGCAGGTAACTGTTGAATTTCACCTTCAATTTTACATTGTTCTAAATATTCACATACCACTGTTGATGATTCAACCAATTCTTTTTCTAATTCTGTTTTACCAGGACAATCTCCACCAATACCATTGATATAAACATCTTTTTCAATCATATCTTTTGTTAAAACCGTTTGGTACTTTTTATCAGCAGTACAAGTTGTAATAATATCAGCAGTCTTGGCAGCTTCTTTTGAGTCTTTACAACGAGTTAATTTAATGTTAAATTGGCTCATGTTCTTTTCAAATTTATCCATTGCTTTTGGGTCTGTATCGTAGTAACGAACCTCTTCTAAATCAAAAACATATGAGAATGCTAAGTATTGAAATTCACTTTGAGTACCCGTACCAATCAGTGAAAGAACTTTTGAGTCTTTTTTTGCTAAGTGTTTTGCTGCCATCGCAGAATTTGCAGCAGTTCTAAATGCAGTTAACAGTGTCATTTCTGTAAACATTAAAGGTTCACCTGTTTCTGTTACAGATAACTGTCCCGTAGCCATTACAGTGAATTTACCTTGATCTGGATTTTTAGGATGTCCATTTACATATTTAAAAGAGTATAGTTTATTATTTGAAATTGGCATAAGTTCAATTACACCACCATCAACATGATTTGCTACTCTTGGACATTTATCAAATGTTTCCCAATTTGAATAATCTTCTTCTAACGTTTCAATCAGTGTTGTATAAAAATCTTTATACCCAACTTTTTTAATCAACTCTTTTATATCTTGTATTTCTAAAACTAACATTTATATTCCTTTTGTTTTTTGTTTTTTGTTTTTTAATTTATTTTTATTCTTAATTTTTATGTTCTTCTACTTAAGTGAACACCAGCAATCATACATCGTACTGAACCACCAGCTAACTCAATAGTGGGAACACTCAAAGGAACAATTCGTGCTTCTTTTTGTATCTCTTCAATTTGGTCTTGTCTTAATGCATCTTTTGCTCTTTGTGACATCACTAAAATGGGCTCACCATTGCCTGTCAGCTCCAATGCATTTCCACCAAAATTATCAACTTGTTCAAAACTCAAATCAATAATTTTAATTTCACTCTCTTGGAGTCTATTTTTTACTTCTTGTCTTCTATTCACGTCAACAATCATGTCAAGACATACCAATGCATAACGAGAACCCACACACATCATTACATTGGTATGATAAATAGAGTTTCCATTTGCATCAGCTGTATCAAACGCCATTGGTTCATATTTAAAAATTGAGCAAAATCTCTCTAAAATAATTTCACTTGAACGATTCGATTTGGCTGTGTACGCCACTCTATTGATGTTATCAAGTACCATAGCACCAGTGCCCTCTAAAAACAGATTGTCCCACTCTAGTCCAGAGAAATCAATGACATCTTGCACTCGATATTCAGACTTTAACATTTCAATGATGTCACTTCTTCTTTCTCTTCTTCGGCTAGGTGAAAACATTGGATATACTGCAATATGTCCTCCACTGTGAGTTGAAAACCAATTATTTGGGAACACAGAATCAGGTGTCTCTTTTTCTCCAAAATCATCAAAAACATGTACGTTAATGCCATTTTCTTTTAAAACTTCAACGGCTTGGTCGAACTCTTTTCTTGCTTTTAATGAGACTTCAGGAATTGAACTCTCGCTGTTTTTTTGAAAAGCATTATCACCTGCTGTTTCGGGATTGGAATAAAACTTCCAAGGTCGTACCATTACCACTGAACTTGGTGCTTGAATTAAAGCCATAAAAATCTCCTAAATTTATTTATTAGAGTTATTAAAATTACTGTCATCATGTTTTTTAGATAAAACTTTAAATTTCACATACAAACCAACAATAATTGCTGATATAAAAAATATTAAAAACTGATACATTTAATTCTCTTTCTTACTTATTTTCTCTTGAACCAATATTCCCATATCTATGAAAAGAGTGAGAAATCGATTGTTCACCAAAATAGTTCAGCAATTCTAATCTACCTTCCATCATTGCATTTTGACGAACGATAAAAACCAGCGTTTTGGCACTTTGTTTAAATACTTCTTGACTAACTTTTGAAATATCAGAGTATATTACTCTGTCAAAGTTTGTGATTGTTTGGATAAACGTTTTTTCATCTTGGGTTACCAATTTATCTTTTGAAGTAAATAACTCTGGTGATTTTGTAAGATAATCATTAAGAATATCATTATCATCAATAGATACTGTGAAATTAACTTTAGATACGCGTGCTGCCAAAATTCTTGCAACAATATCAAACATACCATCACCCTTACACACTCTAATAACCACAGAATTTAAAGGCATATATCTAAAGTGGTTATCTTCACCTCTGACTTTTGCATAATCTTTTTCTTTTGAAAATTCATTTTTATAATTCTCACAATATGATTGAAGGGCAATTTCTAGTTTCTCAAATTCTTTTTCAAAAGAAGAGCCTACTTTACATTTTTCAAGAAACTGTGTTAAATCATTCACATGTCTTTGTGTTTGGAAAGGAGTTCTCTTTTCAGTGATATCTACAAATTGTGTAATATAATTATAAAATCCTGCTTTTCGTCCTGCACCAATTGCTGATTTTCCCATACCACCAAAAGGTTGCCGCAATACAATAGCCCCAGTGGTTCCTCTGTTTACATATAAATTACCTGCTTTTAAATTCTCTTTCCAATAAGAAACTTCTCGCTCATCTAAAGACTCAATTCCTGAAGTTAATCCATACCCTGTGTCATTAACAATTTTGATTGCATGCTTTAAAGTGCTTGCTCTCATAACAGATAGCACAGGACCAAACAATTCATTCATATGACAAAAGTTACCCTCACTAACACCCCATCTGATTGCTGGTTTTAGCATATAAAGATTATTGTCTGTAAATGCAGGTTTCAAGGCCCACTCTTCGCCATTTTCTAGGGTTTCAAGTGCAACTTTCAAGTTTCCTGAAATTTTATTTGCTAATGTTCCAATTCTGTTTTTAAAATCCCAAACAGAACCAACACTCATTGAATTGGCTGTATCTATCAATGCTTTTTTAAAGCCTGCATCATTATAAACTTCATCCTCAAGAACAAGCAGTGAAGTTGCACTGCATTTTTGTCCTGAGTTACCAAAGGCACTCTGACATATATTTTTGACAGCTTGTTCACGATCTGCCATATTAGTTACTATTGTGGCATCTTTTCCACCCGTTTCAGCGCTTAAGAATAGGTCATTTCTGGTTTCTAACATAGAAGCTGCTGTATCTTCACCACCGGTTAAAATTAAAAAATCGATATCTTTATTTGGAATCAAATGTTTCCCAGCTAATGCACCAGGACAAGGTAAAAATTGTAATGTGTTTTTACTCACACCCGCATCCCAAAAACATTTGCACATTTCATAGGAACATAAAGCAGCAACAGAAGCTGGTTTGATAATAACAGTATTACCAGCAGCTAAACTTGCAGCAATTCCTCCTAAAGGAATAGCAACAGGAAAATTCCAAGGCGGTACCACAACTCCAACGCCCTTCCCTTTTAATTCTAAGTTTTCATACGATTCAAAATGTCTAACCGCATGAGAATAAAATTCGATAAAATCAATTGATTCAGAAACTTCAACATCCGTTTCAGTAAATACTTTACCAACTTCAGCAGCAGCAACACCTATCAAATCATCTCTTCTTTGCCGCACTTTAATTGCAGCACCTTTTAAAACGATATGTCTTTGTGCATGCGGTAAATCTCTCCAGCCATCAACATCCAGTTTTGCTACTTCAACTGCTTTTTTAATATCCTCTTCATTTGCCATAGCAAATCTTCCTGCTAGAACATTTTGTTTTATTTGTGACTTATCAATTGCATCGTAAATCTTTCTACCACCTACTAAATCTTCACCACCAACAACAACAGGTACAATTGTATGATTGGAATCACTGTTGTGCTTCCATTTTTTAACAATATTAGAAGCCCATTCATGATTTTTACTTAAGATAAAATCAGTATCCGCTTCTGCGCGGTATTCATTGGTATCATATGAAGATTTTGAAAACTGATCCCATTTTTCATCCAATCTGTTTTGAGTTCTTTTAGAACCAATAAAAGTTGAATCTACTGCTTCAAAGGATTCTTGAAATAATTTTTCTTGCATTTTCCAATCTGCTGAGCCTACTTGTAATCCAAATGAGTATCGAATAAAATTATCTGGACCTGTGTTTTCATCTAATCTTCTCACCAAATAAGCAATGGCATTCGTAAACTGTTCTTTTGAAGCAGTGGGTGCATAAAGTATGACTTCTTTTGAAATCTCTTTTATTGCAAGTCTTGCAGAATCACTCATTCCTTCAAGCATTTCTAACGTATGAAATTCACTGGTTTTATTTGCTTGTGCGGTAACAGTGGCATATGCCAATTCAAATAAGTTATGTGACGCCGTTCCAATATGCATGTATGGAGCATTTTGCTTTTCTAAGGCATAACTTGCCATTATTTTATAGTTTGAATCGGTGTGAGTTTTATTGGTATATGTAACCATTTCCCAATGTTTTTGAGATGCTTCAGTTTCTTCCATCTCCATATTAGCACCCTTAACAAGTCTAAACTTAATAGGTACACCACCTAATTTAACTCTGTTTTTTGCCCATTGGCATAAATCTTTTTGCCATAAAAAAGAATCTGGTAAATATGCTTGAAGAACGATACCGGCATAAAAGTTTTTAAACTCTGGTTTTTCCAGTGTTTGCTTAAAAACTTCAACAGTAATCGCCAAATCTCGATACTCTTCCATATCAAGATTAATAAATTTATTCTCTTTTGTTCCATCGGGTTTAATGTAAGGAAACTTTTGAGCCTGTCTGTAGATTTTGCTTAATTTTTCAACCAGAATGTTGACAGTATTATCAAAATCCAAAGGATTGATTTGAGAAAAAATGGTAGAAATTTTAACAGAAAGATAATCAACATTTGGATTACTAATAGCGTTTAAATATTTCTCCATTCGCTCGGCTGCTTCTTCTTCACCAAGTACAACTTCACCGATTAGATTGATATTTACTCGAGTCCCTTCAGACTTTCTTTTTTTAAGATGTTTGTTAAAAAGTTTATCTTCACCTTTAATAACAACTGTTTTTGTATCTTCTCTGATTTGGTCTACAAACAGTGGTACTGCAATATTAGGCAGATATTTTCCTATATTTTGAAAAAGATATAACAGTGTTTTGTCTTTTGTAGTAAAAAAATGAGCCATTCCATGTTTTTGTAATAAAAAACAAATTTGATCAGCTATTCTTGTTTTTGATTCAGCTCTAAAACACTGATCCATGAGTTCTATTAACAATGCTTTATCTTTTGGATGATCAAGCATTTTATTCATTTTTATGTAAAATTCTTTATCAAAATCACTCACGAGTTCTGAAGCTCTGTTTTGCCATTTTTGGGCAAGCTCTATAGAAGCATTAATTAATATTTTTTGTGTCATATTCTATTTCCTTAAAATTTATTTCTTTTTAAATTAATTTTAAGTAGCATAGTACACGCAACTTCAATTGTGTACTTAAGAGGTGGGCACCGCCAAGTAACTTCCTCTTACGCTACTTTATATATCGATAACCTATCCCTTTACCTCTTTAAAATATTGATTAAAAACGGGTTCAACTATGTAACAGCCCATGCACCATTCACCAACATTTTCTATTTTGTTTATGGATATTCCCTTGTAATACGATTTTAAATTTTCTTTTGTAAGTATAATTGAATCAAAAGCATCTAAAATATCTTTTAATCTTGATTCCGTTTTTTTTCTTGCAGTGTTTGAAATATCTAAATATAATGCAAAAATTCCATAATCCAAAGTAGAATCTTTTTGATTCTTTCTCTCAATCATTTTACACATAGTATCCATACTGTTTGTATAATCTGTTTTTGTATATCCAAGTACATGATTAACCGATATGACAACTCTAGAGATAGAATCATCATCACTTTTATGTGAAAATCGTTCATCCAAGGTTAAAGAAAAAGAATCATTTTTCATGTTCTTTTTTTCCATAAATTGTTTAAACTCATTTCTTTTAGGAAGTGAGCATCTAAGGATATCTGCAACAGTTGTGTCAATAAAAATTTCAGGAGTGTTTTTGATTTTTGCTATTTCTTGAGATACATGAATTGTTAGAAATTTTGAAATAGTTTCGCATAGAAAAAGTTCTTGCGCTGTCCAATGAGTAAAATTAGATTTTGCTGTTTCAATACCTTTTAGTACTGCATTAATTACGTCATTTTGTTTTGGAAATACAGACATTACACCACACCTTTAAAAATTATGACACCACAAGGATGTTACTTTAAATTCATTTCTTCAATTTTTTAATCAAAGTTACAAAGTTAAAAGAGAAAAATCAAATTTTTCCATTACTTTCAATAGTGCATTTAGTCTAATTTAGATGCATATTTTAGTTTATCTAATAGCTTTTTTATCATCTAGATTTAGTATTACCAAAAGCAGTACTAAAACTTGATTAACAATTAAAACACATCTAAACTTAATCAAAACTTAGATAAATTCTTTTTTTTGCTGAAAATTGTACGAATTTTCAATAAAGTCACTAATTGCTACTTTAATGCTACTTTAGGACTAAAAAAGTGTAATTTATACTTTTTCCAAATTATTTATTAAAGTAAAAAATACTATTTTAATGCTACGTTATTACAAAAGATATTTTGTATTTTTTAAACTCAATTCTTGTTTATATAAATGAAATTTGTAGTGCTGGAAAGAAAGAGTACCTTATGAATATATTTTTAAAAATTCTAAGATTAGAGATAATTTTAATAGAGATCTTAAATTACTTTGTGAAAATGGTTAGTTTCAATCAATATTTTTAATTTTAAGACTTAGCAATAGGAATAATAATCTTAAAATCCACACCCTCATTGGGTTTACTTTTACATGAAATTTGCCCATCAAATTGTTTTCTGACAATATTATATAAAATATTCAAGCCAAGACCCGTACCCCCAAGACCTCTTTTCGTGGTAAAAAATGGCTCAAAGATATGAGGTAAATCTTTTTCTTGTATTCCTTTACCATCATCCTTATAATGCAGTACCATACTATCTTTTTCTTTTTTCAGAGTGAAAGTTATCACTCCTTTATCTTCATTGGAATAACCATGTATCACTGAATTAAGAATTAAATTTGTGATGATTTGTCCAAAAGCCCCAGGATAGGAGTCTATTTTTATGTCAGTTGGTATATTATTTTCAATTGTGATATGTGTTTTTTTGATTTGATTATAAACAGATAGTATAATGCCATCGGTATAATCTCTAACATAAAATTCTCTTTTTATTTCACTTGTTTGATCAACAGATACTTGTTTAAATGACTGTACCAGATCAGATGCTCTTTTTATATTTTTTAAAACTTGGTTGGAAATATCTTTTGATTCATCCAAGTATTTTTCAAAATTCTCTTGTGTCATATCTTCACTGTCATATATTTTATGTATTTTTTGTGAAATTTCATCAAAATAGGTAATTCCCGTTAGAGCAAT
>ENA-ORXI01001413-ORXI01001413.1-sediment-metagenome-genome-assembly--contig:-NODE-1413-length-18560-cov-7.097008_pt1 | contig 18560 bp, 18 predicted proteins | sample MGYA00237861_ERZ511468 | MGnify/ENA primary metagenome ERZ511468 (study PRJEB26299, sample SAMN06266213) | sediment metagenome | isolation source: Hudson Canyon methane seep mesocosm | place...
GTATCTTCGCTCACGTTGATGCGGGTAAGACCACTACAACAGAGCGTATCTTGAAACTGACTGGTAAAATTCACAAAATTGGTGAGGTTCATGATGGTGAATCAACAATGGATTTCATGGACCAGGAATCTGAACGTGGAATAACCATTCAATCTGCAGCAACGACCTGTGAGTGGGATGGTCATCGTTTAAACGTTATCGATACTCCGGGTCACGTGGATTTCACCATTGAAGTTTACCGTTCTCTTAAAGTATTAGACGGCGGTGTCGGTGTATTCTGTGGTTCTGGTGGTGTTGAACCTCAATCAGAAACTAACTGGCGTTATGCCAATGAATCTGAAGTATCTCGTATTATCTTTGTTAATAAACTAGATCGTATGGGTGCCGACTTCTTCCGTGTTGTTAAGCAGGTTGAAGACGTGTTGGGTGCTCATCCTTTAGTGATGGTATTGCCGATTGGCATAGAAGAAGACTTTAAAGGCTGTGTTGATCTATTAACACGTAAAGCGTGGATTTGGGATAACGAAGAAGATACTACTGCATTCCGTCTTGAAGATGCGCCTGCTGATATGGCAGACCAAATCGAAGAATATCGTGAAATGTTAGTCGAAACTGCACTTGAGCAAGACGATGAGTTGATGGAAAAATATCTTGAAGGTGAAGAGCCGTCAATTGAAGAACTGCATAAATGTATCCGTAAAGGTACACTAAAAATGGACTTCTTCCCTACATACTGTGGTAGTGCCTTTAAAGATAAAGGTGTTCAAATGGTATTGGATGCGGTGGTTTCATACTTACCAAGTCCAACAGAAGTTGAGCCTCAGCCTGAAGTAGACGAAGAAGGTAATGAAACCGGTGAGTTTGCTGTTGTTTCCACAGATAAACCACTCCGCGCGTTGGCATTTAAAATCATGGATGACCGTTTTGGTGCATTAACCTTTATCCGCATCTATTCAGGTGTATTGAATAAAGGTGATACCGTTCTTAACACCTTCACTGGTAAAACAGAACGTGTTGGCCGCATGGTAGAAATGCATGCTGATGATCGTAATGAATTGGATCGAGCACAAGCGGGTGATATTGTCGCTATTGTAGGCATGAAAGATGTGCAAACAGGTCATACCTTATGTGATCCTAAAAAACCAGCAACTTTAGAACCTATGGTTTTCCCAGATCCTGTTATCTCTATTGCGATTTCACCTATTGATAAAGCAAGTACAGAAAAAATGGGTATCGCGATCGGTAAAATGATTAAAGAAGATCCTTCTTTCCGTGTTGAAACAGATCAAGAAAGTGGCGAAACTATCATCAAAGGTATGGGTGAGTTACATTTGGATATCAAAGTTGATATCTTAAAACGTACTCATGGTGTTGAAGTATCTGTAGGTGCGCCGCAAGTAGCCTACCGTGAGACCATCACAAAACGCATTGAAGATAGCTACACCCATAAGAAACAATCAGGTGGCTCGGGCCAATTCGGTAAGATTGAATACATCATCGAGCCAGGTGAACCAGGTACTGGTTTTGAATTTGAATCAACCGTTACCGGTGGTTCTGTTCCGCGTGAATTCTGGTCAGCAGTTGAAGCTGGTTTCGCAAAAATGAAAGATCGTGGTGTCTTAGCTGGCTTCCCATGTTTAGACTTTAAAGTGACATTATTTGATGGTGCCTTCCATGCCGTGGATTCATCAGCAGTTGCCTTTGAATTAGCTGCATCGGCAGCTTATCGTCAATCTATGCCTACAGCTGGTCCACAATTAATGGAACCTATCATGAAGGTGGATGTATATACACCAGAAGATCATGTGGGTGATGTCATTGGTGATCTTAACCGTCGTCGTGGCATGATCAAATCACAAGACGCAACACCAACGGGCGTGCGTATCAATGGTGAAGTACCATTGAGTGAAATGTTTGGCTATATTGGTTCATTACGTACAATGACATCAGGCCGTGGTCAGTTCTCTATGGAGTTCCTACAATACAGTCCTTGTCCACGTAATGTTGCTGAAGAAGTCATTAAAGAAACAAAAGAACGTGAAGAAGCTAAAAAGAAATAAGCTTAATAATTAGAGCTTAACAAAAAAGGGGCTGGTTTTTAACCAGCCCCTTTTTTTATGCACGAAACTTAAATTTTAAATTAGCTTTCAGTATTTTTAGCTAACATTGTCAGCATGTTTTGCATATCGTCGGGCATATCCACTCGCCACGATACTTCTTCGCCAGTTCTAGGGTGAACAAAACCCAAAAGACCAGCATGTAAGGCCTGACGGTTAAAATCCTTGATAGCATCACGACATTGTTCACTGACACCTTTGGGATATTTAAAGCGGCCACCATAAACTGAGTCACCTAAAAGTGGGTGACGAATATGTGCCATATGAACACGAATTTGGTGTGTTCGACCTGTCTCTAGATTACAACGAATATGGGTATGGGTTTGAAAACGTTGTTCAATACGAAAGTGAGTGATAGATGGTTTTCCTGAATTAGTCACGGCCATTCTTTTTCTATCAACATGATGACGACCGATAGGTTCATCAATCGTTCCACCGGCGGTTAATACACCAACAGCAATGGCTTGATATTCACGTAACACAGTATGTTCTTGTAACTGAGTGACTAAAGAATTATGAGCTTGCAATGTTTTAGCAATCATTAACAAACCGGTTGTGCCTTTATCGATGCGATGAACAATACCTGCACGGGGAATCGTTTCAAGCTGAGGTGCGTGGTTGAGCAAGGCGTTAACCAAGGTACCATCATGGTTTCCTGCACCAGGATGAACTACCATGCCTGCAGGTTTGTTGATGATGATCACGTCATCATCTTCATGAATAATGTTTAAAGAAATTGCTTCTGCTGTCCAAGTATTATCAACAACTTCGATAGTGGCATTAATAAGAATATGTTCACCACCGTTCATAGCATCACGAGGGCGGGTGACTTGTTGTTGATTGACAGAAACAAAGCCTGCTTTTATCCACTTAGTTAACTGACCCCGAGAATAATCAGGAAAAAGTTGGGCAAGTGCTTGATCTAATCGCAAACCGATAGATTCATCAGGAATTAGACCGTCGAGTTGTAGCGTTTCTGGCATGGGAATAGTTATTTTATAGTGCTGAATTTTATATTATAGCGTAGGCTGTATTTATTGCTTATAAATAAGGAGACAAAGGCATGGGATGGAAAAAAGTTCTATTTGGTATGGCCTGTTTTTTTATCACACAGTTCGTTATTGCTGATGAAGTGAGAAATGTAGAATTACTAGCTTCATCATGTGCTTCATGCCATGGTACACGAGGCCATAGTGTTGCTGGAACACCGAGTTTAGCGGGTTTAGACCGATTGTATTTTATGCAACAAATGGATCAGTTCATCAGTAAAACCAGAACATCCACCGTAATGAACCAGCATGCCAGTGGTTACACGGCAGATGAAATTGAACTATTGGCTGACTTTTTCTCACAACAATAAAATTCATGAAACTTTCATGGGGACAGTAAATACCTTTAACCATGCGGTTTTGAATTGCTCTATTCACCTAAAATAAAAACGGATTTTATCCTATTGCCATCTCATAAATATCCTGTTAGGGTTTAGTCTGTCAGCATTAGCTGACGGCTTTAAAACGTCTGCGTACCAATGGTCGTACCAGTAGTTGGAAATATAAAAATTAATAATAATTACTGAGAGAGAATGATATGTCTGAGAGAGTAACAGGAAGTGTTAAGTGGTTTGATACCGCCAAGGGTTATGGATTTTTACAAAGAGAGGAAGGCGATGATGTATTTGTACATTTCCGAGCAATCCAAGGAGATGGATTTAAGACTTTGGATGAAGGTCAACAAGTAGAGTTTACCGTCACAAAAGGAGATAAAGGCTGGCAAGCTGAAGATGTAGTTACCGTTGCTTAGTTAGTCTGGCATAGGGGGCAATAATATGTTGCCCTCTGTGCTTCCTTATAGTCTAGAATTTCACTGCCGCAATGGTAGCAAGCTTGTCCTTTTCGCCCATAGACATTCAATTGTTGAGCAAAATATCCGGGTTTACCATCACTCTTTTTGAAATCTTTTAAAGTTGTACCACCGGCAGCAATAGCTTTCTTAAGTACTTGTTTGATTGATAATACAAGTTGTTGATATTCTTTACTAGATAATTCCTTAGCCAGTTTTTTAGGGTTTATGCCAGCCAGAAACAAAGCCTCACTTGCATAGATATTGCCGACACCCACAACAATTTTTCCATCCATGATGAATTTTTTAATACTAATTTTGCGTGTTTTTGCTTTTGAGCTCAAATAATCAGCAGTAAAGTCGTCAGACAATGGTTCGGGTCCGAGATGATTGAGTAGGGCGTGATCGGAAATAGCCTCGCTAGTCCATAAAATTGCACCAAAACGACGTGGATCGGTATAACGAAGCAGATAACCATTTTCTACTTTAATATCTACATGATCATGTTTTGCAACATTGTCATCACTTTCCAAAATACGCAGGCTGCCGGACATACCTAGATGTAAGATTAATGTGCCGTCGTCACAGTGGAACAACAAGTATTTTGCTCGACGTGAAATTTTATGGATTTGTTGTTGATTCAGAGTCTCAGGTAATGTGTCTGGAATAGGCCACCGTAAACTGTGATTGCGTATTGTAATACCACTTATACGTTGGCCTTCTATATAAGGGCAAATACCACGGAGTGTAGTTTCAACTTCGGGCAGTTCAGGCATTAGTCTGACTCTTTATTAATAAAGAGTTGCTGAGCCATTGCAGCAGGAAATTGATATTTCAACTTTTTATTCTGATCGGTAATAAATAAGTTGCGATCAGTAAGTTGGATTAAAAATATTGCCGGTGTATTGAGTTCTTCAAAAGTAATGGTCACTTGTTTATTTTCCACGCTGGCTATGTTTTCTTCAGTAACTGGAATCACTTGCATCGCTTCAGCCTGCTGCCAAAATTCAATTAATTTAGCCAGTTTATCAGTTGAATTGATTGCAGGTAGGCTTTGCCAATGACTGTTATTAAGTTCAATAGCAATAGTGTCTGTAGCAGATAATTTCAGGCCATCAAGCAAAGGTAACTGTATTGAATTAATTTTGTATTGGCTGGCTATCAGTCGATTATTGATCAAGCTATTGGCGTTAGCGCTGAGTAGAGCCGTGATGTTGTCATCCATTAAATAAACGGTATTTTGATACAAAACATAGCGGTGTTTATTAAGTGGTTCACGGTCGCCAAAAACAAATAAATGTTCATTTAATTGTAAGCTAAGTTTTCTTGGTTTAAGTCCTAATTGTTCTAATGTTTCATCATTAGGATGTATTAATTGACTATGACTTGGTGAGTCTAAAAGACTTAATAATAAATTGACTCGCGTGGTGTTAGCAGCAGCGTTGATTGGTTGCACAATATGCCAATTAATATCCTGCTTAAGTAACTGTATGTCATCGCTATTTTCACGTTTCAGCTGAATATCATTAATTGCATGAACGTCAATATGTTGAAAACTGTTGCTAGCATCTTCTGGTGTTGTTGCTTGCTGACTAAACCAAAAAAGAGCGGCAATGACACAGACTAAAACGAGGTTGGTGAGGTAACTACTTTTCATTGTTTTCGTCGATACCACCAAAGCATAAAGCCGATAGTTAATAAAATAATTGGAATGACAAGAAAAAAGCCTAAGCCGATCACTAATGATTCTGTCTGAGTTAAATCTAATTGGTTGTCCAAGGTGATCTTCACGGGAATGGTAATTAATTGATCTTCTTGAACTAGCCAATTAACTAAAGCAACGGCAAAATCAAGATTGCCCGCATTGCCTATATACGTATTTGATGCAAAGTCACCATCACCAATGACAGCAATACGTTGTTCTTTGCCACCAGTTCCTTCAGTATCCGAACGAGTTAATAAATAAGCTAGAGTCAAAGGCCCTGCAGTATCTGTATTGATATTAAACTCTGCTGGTGTAGTTAGATCAGTTTTTGACCAGGTATTATCTTGGGTGGTCAGTAAGGCGGTATGTTGCCATTGAGATTCCTCATTACTCACTTCCATTGCAACAGCTTGAGGAAAGATGGTGACACTGTCAGTGGCTGTTGCAATAGGATGATTAGCATAGTCAGTGATCAATACAAACTGTGGGTCGTCAATGCCGAGTAACTCAGCATTAGGATCCATCACGGTGCCAGCAATAAATTCAATATCGAGTTGTTCAGCGATCTCGCTCAAATATTGATTGCTATCGGGTTCGCTTAACCACAATAAATTGCCACCATTATCGATATAGTTTTTTAATAGTTCTATTTCACCCTGTAGCCATGGTTTTTCTGGACTGGCAATGACTATTGCAGCGGTATTTTGGGGGATTTGTTTTTGTTCGATAAGGTTTAATGGCTGAACTTTAAAGCCTTTCTGAGTTAATTGTTGCCCCCAAGTACTTAGGTTGAAATTAGCTTTATTTAAAGGGCTACGTTCCCCGTGGCCTTCAATAAACAGTAACCACGGCTCTTGATGACGAGAAACGCTGATTAGAGCATTTGTTAACGATTGTTCAGATAGGTCGTAAATGTGGGCAACTTTTTCACCCTTAGTAATGACCATCTCGGCTTGCTGCTGAATATTATGTTGCCGCACTAGATCGGGAGAAAAATCAGGGTTAATAAACTGAATGGTTAATTGATCAGAATGAGCTTGATAACGATTGATTAATTTTTTTGCTTCAGCTTGATACTCATTATTTGGACTGACAAAGATCTGCACCTCAATACTTGCATCGAGTTGCTGTAAGAATTCTATTGTTGTTTCAGATAAGGTATGGCGACTATTTTGTGTCCAATCCCATTGATGATCATGTTTGTTAGTAAACTTGGCTAATAGAATAATTGCCGTGACAAGCAAGACATAAAAAATGATTTTTTGTATGCGGAAAAGGCGATGTATTTTTGAGCTGATGTTCATTAGTTAATACGCTCAGAATCAAGGTGGCGAATAGTGAGCAATAAAAATGTGACGATGATAATCAGGTAATAACTGATATCACTGCTATGTATTTCACCTTGCAACATGGGTTCAAAATGACGCAATAAAGATAACCAAGAAAATAATGAATCTTGTCCATCAGCTTGACTATTTCCAGCCCAATCAATAATCCATAATAAAAACAGGCTGGTAAAAGTGGTGATCGCTGCGATGGCAGGTTGTTTGGTCAATGAAGATAAAAACAGACCGATAGCAGTAAAACTCGCTAATAATAAAACTAGGCCTAGAAAACTAGCAGCAAGCATATAGAGATCGATTGCACTACCCATCAGCAATGATAAAGGCATTAACATTAGCAAGGTTAGCAGTACCAGGAAAAAACCGAATGTGGCGAGGTACTTTCCTAATACAATCTGATGAATGGAGAGTGGCGCTGAGATTAATAACGGCCAGCTATCGTTACGACGTTCTTCAGCTATTAACCGCATCGTGACCAATGGTGTGATTAATAAGAATATGGTGGCAGCATTACTTAATAAGGGAATAGCAACTAACTCAGTGACGCCAGGTGCACCAGGAATGGCCGAAATCTTAGCCTGAATTTGTACAAAATAATCAATATGAGTCAAAAACAAATAAGCCAATATCAGTTGACTTAAAGCTAATATAATCCATGCAAGAGGCGATAAAAACAGTCGATAAAGTTCATAACGAGCTAAGGTAAACATTAGGCTGCCTGTCCATTATCAGTTGGTTCATTTTGGATTATTTTCATAAAGACATCTTCTAATGAATGTTGTTCTGGCGTGAGTTGCTGTAATTGCCAGTTTTGAGTAACGGCCTGCTGTAATAATAATTCCGTTGGATTATTGTCCGGATGATAATGCAGCCTAAATTGTGTATCAGTTAAGACATCGACTGATAAAACCCCATGGAATTGATTAAGTTGTTCAATGTTAGGAGGTGATAATAAGGTCAGTAACAAGCTTGATGTTTGCATTTGTTGGCTAAGGTTGCCGATGGTGTCACTAAACAACAATTGACCTTGATTAATGATTTGTACGCGGTCACATAAGGTCTGTACTTCAGGCAATATATGAGTCGACAAAATCACACTATGCTCTGCAGCGATATCTCGAATTAATTGTCTAATTTCGATAATTTGAATCGGGTCTAAGCCTGACGTTGGTTCATCTAAAATCACTACCGAAGGAGTATGGATAATTGCTTGGGCAATACCAACACGCTGTTGGTAACCTTTAGATAAATGAGCAATCAGCCGTTTGGTGACTTGGCTTAAACCACAACGTTCAATAACTGTATCAACGGCGGTGTTGATATTCGAATTGGGGATCTGGTTAATTTTGGCACAAAAATTTAAAAACTCGCGTACTGATAATTCTTTATATAAGGGCGGTTGTTCAGGCAAATAGCCAATGTGGGCTTTAGCCTGTTTTGGGTTTTCGATAAGATCAAAACCATTAATCGTAATTTGACCTCGGTTAGGTGCAAGATTACCGCTAAGCATTTTCATCGTGGTACTTTTTCCAGCACCATTAGGGCCCAAAAAGCCTAACACCTCGCCTTGAAAGATTTCAAAACTGAGATCGTTAACCGCTAATTGGTTTCCGTATTGCCGAGAAAGTGACTGTGCTTTAAGTAAAGGTGTCGACATGGTTTAAATCTATTAAGAGCCTAAGTAAAGAGTCAGTTTGCTAGCAAGTAAATATGCCTGATTGAGCGTCGCAATGGAACTGTTTTTTAGAAAAGTTTTTTAAGCAGCCGATAAATGAGGCTAGCTTAAACTTAAGCAAGTGGTTTGCTTGCTAGAAAGAGTGTAAAAAAGGCTAAAAAAAACCCGCTAAAAGCGGGTTTTTTTGTATATCTTAAAGAAGCTAAGTTATTTGATTTTAGATTCTTTATACATCACATGTTTACGAACAACTGGATCAAACTTTTTGATTTCCAATTTTTCTGGCATGGTACGTTTGTTTTTATCTGTAGTGTAGTAATGACCTGTACCTGCAGATGAAACTAATTTGATTTTTTCGCGCATGATTGTAACCCCTTAAACTTTTTCGCCACGAGCACGGATGTCAGCTAAAACTACATCAATACCTTTTTTGTCGATAATGCGTAAACCGTGATTACTTACACGTAATTTAACCCAGCGGTTTTCTGATTCAACCCAAATACGGTGTGGGTGAAGGTTTGGAAGAAACCGACGTCTTGTTTTGTTGTGTGCGTGAGAAACATTGTTCCCCGCCATTGGGCGTTTACCCGTTACCTGACATACTCGTGCCATATTAAATCGCTCCTGTTGAACATAATGCAGGGCAGCAAATGCAGCCCTAAATAAACCCGACTTTATACCATAATCACGTGGTGATAGATAGTAACTTTAGTCTTATGCAGGAGATAGTCCCATACCATGGAGTTTTTTATGTAGTGAACCCATATTAAGTCCACCAATTTTGCGCATGACAATCCCGCCATTTGGGTCAATTAAAAAGTGAGTCGGTGTGACGCGAACATTGTCAAAAGCTTGAGCAATTTGTGCTTTTTTATCCCAGGTAATTAAATAGGGCAACTTCTTGTATGCACGCATCGCCTTGATATGTTTGGGTGAATCATGAGCCATAGCAACTGCAATTATGGTCAGACCTTGTGATGAAAACTCTTGATGCAATTTAATTATTTCAGGCATTTCTTGGATACAACCCGGACAATCGGTTGCCCAAAAAGTAAGCAATACTGGCTGACCTTGATATTGAGCTAAGTTATGTTCTTGGCCATCAATATCGCTAAATGAGATCGCGGGGGCTTGAATTTGTTTGCCACTATTAAACCAGTTCAATACAAACAAGGTTGTTAATATTAAAATTGCATATAAAGCGGGGCGAGTGGATGATTTCATAAATTTAACTCGGAGAAGTAAGTTGGCCTAAAGACTCAGTTAGTTTTAGATTTTCTCGATAATCAACAGGGCAGTCGATAATCGTGACCGTATCTCGAGCTAACGCGTCACGCAAAGCAGGCATTAATTGTTCTGTTTGTTCAATTTTGACACCAACAGCACCAAAAGATTGCGCATATTGTACAAAATCAGGATTGGTGAATTTTACATTACTGCTGCGACCAAATTGATTTTGTTGTTTCCATTCAATCAAACCATAGCTGGCATCGTTCCAGACTAAAATAACGATAGCAATATTAAATCGCATGGCAGTTTCAATTTCTTGTGAGTTCATTAAGAAACCTGCATCTCCCGTTACTGCAACAACATTACGTTCTGGGTGAGCTAACTTAGCTGCAATTGCACCGGGAACGGCGATGCCCATGCTGGCAAAGCCATTAGAAATAATGCAGGTGTTGGGGTACTCACAACGAAACATGCGTGACATCCACATTTTGTGAGCACCTACATCACATATGACGATATCTTCCAGATCCATCGCAGTACGTAGATCCCAAATAATTTTCTGTGGTTTGACTGGAAATTCATCGTCATCTCGATGTTGATTCATTTCTTCAATCAAACTATTTCGCAAAGTACGCATAGTTTTATTCTTATGCGGTGTACTCAAAGCAGTAATACGATTGAGACTGTATCTAATATTGCCAATTACACCGAGCACGACACTGTAATAAGCATCAACTTCAGCATGAGTGGCATCAATATGGATTATGGTGCGATCGCGTGATGGATGCCATAAGTAGGGGTGATATTCGACCATGTCATAACCGATGCAAATGATGACATCAGCATTTGCAAAACCACAATTAGCATAATCATTAGATTGCAGGCCAACACTGCCTAATGCCATAGGATGACGGAAAGGAATAACACCTTTGGCCATAAAGGTATTAGCAACGGGAATACCTAATGTTTCGCTAAAATGGGCTAAAGCTTCTGAGGCTTTAGCACGAACAACACCATTACCAGCAAGGATAATTGGGTTTTCAGCATTACTAATTATTTCTGCAGCACGTTCAATTTGTTCACCAGCAGGCTCTGGAGGGATGGCATGTTTGACTCGCAGCGGTTCATCATCAATTTCCATTTCGGCAATATTTTCTGGAAATTCAATGAAACAGGCACCGGCTTTTTCTGTTTGAGCAACTTTAAATGCTTTACGAATTATTTCAGTAATAACATCAGGACTTAATATACGAGTGGAATATTTTGTGATGGGCAGAAACATCGCTTCTAAATCCAGCACTTGATGTGATTCTTTATGGAGACGTGAAGTCGATGCCTGACCAGCAATGGCAACTAAAGGTGCATGATCCATATTGGCGTCAGCCACACCGGTAATTAGATTGGTTGCGCCAGGGCCTAAGGTTGCAAGGCAAACACCAGCACGGCCTGTAAGACGACCATAAACATCAGCCATAAAAGCTGCGCCTTGTTCATGGCGAGTAGTAATAAATTGGATCTTAGAATCAAGCAGCGCATCCATGACATCGAGATTTTCTTCACCAGGGATGCCAAAGATATATTCAACACCTTCATTTTCAAGGCTGCGGATAAATAATTCAGCTGCTTTCATGTTCTGAATCCTTAAAATACTTTATAAAAATGTGACACTCCAGAGTGGAGTATCACATTAAATTAAGTATTTATTTAAATGCGTCTGGTGTTTGTTGATGCCAATCCGTTAATTGTTGATAACGGTTAGCAACATTTAACAATCGTGCTTCATCAAAATAATTACCAATAATTTGCATACCTACCGGTAAGCCCTTCACAAAACCTGCCGGAATCGACATGCCTGGCAAACCCGCTAAGTTGGTGCTGATGGTATAGATATCGGCTAAGTACATTGATACCGGATCATCTGTTTTATCGCCTAATTTAAAGGCTGTTGTTGGTGCTGTTGGCCCCATAATGACATCAACATCATTAAATGCTTGTTGGAAATCATCACTGATTAAACGGCGGCATTGTTGTGCTTTAAGGTAATAAGCATCGTAATAACCCGCTGATAAAGCATAGGTCCCGGTCATAATGCGGCGCTTAACTTCCTCACCAAAACCTTCACCACGTGAGCGCGCATATAAATCAGTTAAATCTTTAGGATCTTCACAGCGGTGACCAAAACGAACACCATCCATACGAGATAAGTTTGATGAGCATTCAGCGGGAGCAACAACATAATAAGTTGGCACAGCGAGTTCAGTGTTTGGCAGCGTAACTTCTTTAATCGTTGCACCTAAAGATTCATACATTTTGATTGCAGTCTCAACGGTGGCTGCAACATCAGCATCTAAACCTTCACCAAAATATTCTTTTGGAAGACCAATTTTCAGGCCTTCTAATGAATCATTAAGGCTGGCGGTATAATCTGGTACATCACGTTCAACACTGGTTGAATCGCGCTTATCAAATCCAGCCATTGCATTTAGTAATAATGCGGCATCTTCAGCATTGTTTGCCATTGGGCCTGCTTGATCTAAGCTTGAGGCAAAAGCGATCATGCCGTAGCGAGAAATGCGACCATAAGTTGGTTTTAAACCCGTTAAGTTACATAGAGATGCAGGCTGACGAATAGAACCGCCGGTATCCGTACCCGTTGCAATGGGTGCTAGTTTTGCAGCAACAGCTGCTGCAGAACCACCTGATGAACCACCTGGTACACGTTTGGTATCCCAAGGGTTTTTAACGTCACCATAAAAACTGGTTTCGTTTGATGATCCCATCGCAAATTCATCCATATTGGTTTTACCCAATGTCACCATGCCGGCTGTATTAATTTTCTCAACTACCGTGGCGTTATATGGTGCGATAAAATTATCGAGCATTTTTGATGCGCAGCTTGTACGAACACCTTCTGTACAGAAGATATCTTTATGGGCCATAGGGATACCGGTCAATACACCAGCTGTTTTTTGCTGTAATTGTTGATCAGCCGCTTTTGCTTGTTTTAACGCATTGTCTTCAGTGACGGTAATAAATGCATTTAAATCGCCATTGTGTTTTTTGATGCGATCTAAATAATGTTGTGTTAATTCAACACTGCTAATGTCGCCATTATGCAAAGATGCTGAAAGTTCAGAGAGTGTTTTGTTATGCATGTGTCTGCCTGTCTTTCGATGTGTTATTCAATAACTTGTGGCACGAGATAAACGCCAGCTTCAGTTTTTGGAGCGATTTTTTGAAATGTTTCGCGCTGATTTACTTCAGTGACCTCATCCGCGCGCAATCGTTGATTAGCATCGAGCGGGTGAGCCATGGGTGTGATATCGCTAGTATCTGCTTTACTTAGTTGTTCAACGAGATCAAAAATATTTGTTAAATCCCGCGCATAGTGAGGAATATCAACATCATCTACAGCTAAACGCGCTAAGTGCGCAATTTTTTCTACATCGGTTTTATCTAAACTCATCGAAGTTCCAGTCGTTGTTTTTTTAAACAAAGTGAGCAGTTTAAATGATTCGTCGCTTGCTCAACAGCCCAGTGCATTGATAGAGTACTCATTTTACCTATTTTGAGCTGTGGTTTCTTTAATGTTTGAACGATTACGTGGAATGTTTTCGAATGACCTTTCTATCGACTTGGGAACAGCAAATACGCTGATCTATGTGCGAGGACAGGGCATCGTTTTGGATGAACCTTCGGTCGTGGCAATTCGCCAAGACAAAGGACCTGGAGGCCCGCGTTCAATTGCGGCAGTGGGTGCTGAAGCCAAACGAATGTTAGGAAGAACCCCCGGCAATATTACTGCGATAAGGCCGTTAAAAGATGGTGTGATTGCCGACTTTACCGTGACCGAAAAAATGTTGCAGCATTTTATTCGCAAAGTACATGAAGGACGTTTTTTCAAACCAAGTCCGCGCGTTTTAGTGTGTGTGCCATGTGGATCGACTCAAGTTGAGCGCCGCGCAATTCGTGAATCTGCAGCCGGTGCAGGTGCAAGAGATGTATTTTTAATTGAAGAACCAATGGCGGCTGCAATTGGTGCTGGCATGCCAGTAGAAGAGGCCAGTGGTTCGATGGTATTGGATATCGGCGGTGGTACTACCGAAGTCGCAGTTATTTCCCTAAACGGTATCGTTTATTCTGCTTCGGTTAGAATCGGTGGTGATTTATTTGATGAGGCCATTGTTAACTACGTACGTCGAAACTATGGAACATTGATTGGTGAAGCAACTGCTGAAAAAATCAAAAAAGAAATTGGTTCTGCCTATCCTGGCAATGAAGTAAGAGAAATGGAAGTGCGCGGACGTAACTTAGCGGAAGGTATTCCCCGCAGTTTTACTTTAAATAGCAATGAAATTTTAGAAGCGTTACAAGATCCATTGTCAGGCATTGTATCGGCGGTAAAAACAGCATTAGAACAAACACCTCCGGAACTGGGTTCTGATGTGGCAGAACGAGGCATCGTATTAACTGGTGGTGGTGCGTTATTACGTGATTTAGATCGCTTATTAGTCGAAGAAACGGGATTGCCAGCATTAGTGGCTGAAGATCCATTAACTTGCGTTGCACGGGGCGGTGGTCGAGCATTGGAATTAATCGATGAACGAGGCACTGACGTCTTCACATTTGAATAAACTATTGTTGTGATATCTAAGACCTTTGCAGGTGATAATACACTGCAGAGGTCTTTTTATTTTTAAGGTTTAGATTATTAATCCGTTATTTGCCCATACACCGTCTTTAAATACACGTATGTTATTAGCCGCAATAGCATCGGTAGTTATTTTTGTGCTTGATGCTCAGTTTAATTATATTTCACCGGTACGCTCAGCATTATCAACGGTGGTTTACCCTATTCAAAGTTTAGCTTCATTACCCAATGATGTTGCTGATTGGTTTGATGACTATTTTGAAGATCGTAAAACCTTACAAGAAAAAAACTCGGCCTTAGAAACGACGAATTTACTGAATCATGTTCGCATTCAAAAAATGCAGGCTCTAGAACGTGAAAATATGCGTTTACGAGAATTATTAGGCTCTTCATTTCGGCTACAAGAACGGGTATTGGTCGCAGAGTTATTAACCATCGACCTCGATCCTTTTTCACAGCAAGTATTGATTGATAAAGGTCAACGTTCAGGGATCTTTGTTGGTCAGCCGGTGTTAGATGCTACAGGTGTGATGGGACAAGTGACTGAAGTGAATCCGTTTTCTAGTCGTGTTGTATTGCTGACCGATCCTGGTCATGGTATCCCGGTGCAAATTAACCGTAATGGGCTTAGAGCAGTGGCGGTTGGTCATGGTTTAGGTGGCATATTGCAACTTGAACATTTGCCACATAATGCCGATGTTCGTGAAGGTGATTTATTAGTCACATCAGGTCTAGGTGGACGGTTTCCAACGGGTTATCCAGTTGGCACGGTGATGTCGATAGCTTTTCCTCAAGGCAAAGCATTTGCTTCTATTACGGTGAAACCGGCTGCAAAATTAGAATCAAGCCGAGAAGTATTATTAGTTTTGCCAACAGGAAATGATAAGCAGATGGAGGATGGTTTGAAATGACAACAAAACCATCAAACGGCAGCTTTATCGTTATTATCACCATCGTGATAGCGATGATCTTGATGTTATTACCCTTGCCGAAAGTTTTACAATTGTTTCGCCCCGAATTTGTATTAATGGTATTGATGTATTGGACAATGGCTTTACCAAGGAAAGTCAGTGTTGGTGTGGCTTGGGCCGTAGGTGTATTGATGGATGTGATGATGGGCGGTGCGCTAGGTGTGACTGCTTTCTCTTATGCTTTAGTGATCTTTTTAACGGCACGATTTCACCTGCAATTACGTCAATATCCCGTCTGGCAACAAGCATTAATTATTTTATCTTTGGTTTTATTAGTACACATCATTGCGGTTATTGTTTCGCCGCAAGCAGCAACGTGGTTTATTTGGATACCAGCGGTAACAAGCATGGTTATCTGGCCAATGAACTACGCTCTATTACGTAATATCCGTCGTTCGTTTAATGTTAATTAAGAAATACCCAAGCCACTTAAAAATGCAGGTCTATAGCGCCCCTGTTTTTATCCAGAGCTGCGTTGCTTCTCCTTGCAGGGTGCGGCCATGCGCGTCGTCGCGCCTTGCTCTGAATAAAAACAGACACACTCTAAATCCGGCATTTTCAAATAACTTGGATATTTAAATGTCATCACGGATCACGCTGACAGATCACTTTCGAGAAACACGACTCGTTAATGACCGTTTGATTTTTGCTGCCTTAATAGCGGTTGTTTTATTTTCTATTGTGATGGTTCGACTGGTGGTACTTCAGGTGATGGAGTATGAGCATTTTGAGGCATTATCTGATCGAAACCGGATTGATATAGAACCGTTAGCACCACAGCGAGGTTTGATTTTTGACCGTAATGGAGTGGTATTAGCAGAAAATATTCCCACCTTTAGTTTGGAGCTGATTCCAGAAAAAGTCAGCGATATCGATGATACCTTAAATGAATTAGCGGTTATGTTGTCGATCACTGCAGAAGAAGTATTAGATCTGAAACAGCAAATAAATCGCCAGCGACGATTCAATCGAATTGTTATTCGCCAGCGTTTGACGGAACAACAAGTGGCCTTACTATCGGTCAACCTTCACCGTTTACCCGGTGTTGATATTGCGGGCCGGCTTATTCGTCATTATCCCCATGGTAATTTGTTTGCTCATAGTGTGGGTTATGTTGGTCGAATCAATGAGCGAGATCAAAAAGAGATTGATGAAAAAAATTATAAAGGCAGCTTACAAATAGGCAAAACCGGTGTTGAAAAACGTTATGAAAATATTTTGCACGGCACAGTTGGTCATCAAAAAGTCGAAACTAATGTACAAGGTCGAACTGTTCGTGAATTGCAAAGTGTGGCATCTCAATCGGGAAATGATTTATTTTTACATTTAGATATCAATTTACAACGGGTTGCAGCTGAAGCTTTGGGCGACTATAACGGGTCGATAGTGGCTTTAGATCCCAAAACGGGTGGCCTGTTAGCGATGGTAAGTAAACCTGATTTTGATCCCAATGACTTTGTGACAGGGATCAGTAGAAAAAAATATGCGGTACTAAGAGATTCACCTGACAGGCCATTGTTTGATCGGGCATTAAGAGGGCATTATCCACCAGGTTCGACGTTAAAACCCTTTGTTGCCTTGGCTGGTTTGGAACTCGGTATGATTGATGAACATTCAGATACTTTTTGTCCTGGCTGGTTTACCTTGCCTGGACACGATCATCGTTATCGTTGCTGGAAAAAACATGGTCATGGCAAAGTAGACTTAAAAACCGCTATTTCACAGTCCTGTGATGTCTATTTCTATGATTTGGCACATACGCTAGGCATTGATCGATTACATGGTTTTTTAGATTTATTTGGTTTTGGTCATCGTACCGGCATTGACTTGCCAAGTGAGAGTAAAGGTCTATCACCGTCACGACAATGGAAACGTAATAATCGTAATCAGGCGTGGTTTCCAGGTGAAACCTTGATATCAGGTATTGGCCAAGGTTTTAATCAAACGACACCAATACAACTCGCGCAGGCAACAGCCACCTTAGCGATGCGTGGCATTAACAAAACACCACAGGCCGTTAGAGCAACTCGAATACCTGGACAAGAAGACATGCAATTACAAACGGAAAGCATCATTGAGTCTTTGCCGATTGAGGATAGCAAGCATTGGGAAACTGTAGTTGAGTCGATGGTCGAAGTTGTGCATGGCACTCGTGGCACAGCAAGACATATAGGCAAAAACTTACCATTTGAAATGGCTGGAAAAACAGGTACGGCTCAGGTTTTTGGTATTAAACAAGATGAAAAATATGATGCTAAAACCCTAGCAAAAAGATTACATGATCATGCCTTATTTATTGCTTTTGCTCCGGCAGAAAATCCCGAGTTTGTTGTGGCCGTTGTGGTTGAAAATGGGGGTAGTGGTAGTAAAACAGCAGCGCCAATAGCACGTAAAATGATCGACCAATATTTTGGAACCCAACTTTCTGGAAACAACAGCAATGAGTAGTTTCCTAAATGAAAAAACAGAAAGACAGAGTTTCGGTCTAACGGGGGTCTTGAGCCGTATACATCTTGATGCTTTGTTATTACTGGGTTTGTTTGTATTGATCGCGGTGAGCTTGGTGGTGTTATACAGTGCTGGTGGACAAGATACCGCTTTGTTAATTAGGCAATTAATTCGTATGGGCACGGCTTTTGTCGTGTTATTTTTTGTGGCTCAAATTCATCCTGATCGAATGCGTGATTCAGCTTATTGGTTATACGGATTAGGACTGATATTACTGATTGCGGTATTGGTTTTTGGCCATGAAGGTAAAGGTGCACAACGCTGGTTAGACTTAGGTTTCTTTCGTTTTCAACCCTCAGAATTAATGAAATTAGCCGTGCCCTTATTAGTTGCAACCTATTTAGCTGCGAGGCCTTTGCCGCCATCTGCTTTACGCTTGCTTATAGGTTTAATGATGGTGATAGTGCCTTCATTATTAATTGCCAAACAACCTGATTTAGGGACTTCATTATTGATAGCGAGCTCGGGTTTAATCGTATTATTTTTATCCGGCATACGCTGGCGTATTATTCTGGGATTTA
>ENA-ORXI01001415-ORXI01001415.1-sediment-metagenome-genome-assembly--contig:-NODE-1415-length-18547-cov-28.544071_pt1 | contig 18547 bp, 13 predicted proteins | sample MGYA00237861_ERZ511468 | MGnify/ENA primary metagenome ERZ511468 (study PRJEB26299, sample SAMN06266213) | sediment metagenome | isolation source: Hudson Canyon methane seep mesocosm | place...
TTGATAAATCCATTTGAGGTTCAACTGATGTTGCTAAAGCACCAGACTCCAAGGTAGAGCACATTGCAAAAATTGCACCTCTGGTTAACACAACATCAGCATCTAAATATATTCTTGGAAAAAATTTAGAATGTAGTTCACCAAGGTTTATAGCGCTTGTTTTGGAAGGTATATTAGTTTCTAAACAAATAACATCTAAAGGACTTTGTTTTGCAACCTCAGCTGTACTGTCCACACACCCATTACAAACCACAATAGTTTCAAGCTCTCGTTTATTACCAGTTTCTGATAAGTTGAGCAAACAAGCTGCAATTGAAGCCACCTCATTATGAGCAGGAATAATAATTGAAGCCATATCTAAACCTTACTTTCCATCATTAATTACATATTTAACATTCAACTTCTTTAAAAAAATACGCTTAACCGTCCCCAATATAGAGCTAAGCTTTTGCTTTAGCTTTAAGTCTTTTAACCAAAAATTAAACAAATTAAATCCTTTATATTGCGGAACAGCTGCTCCAACAATTTTCAATGCAAAAAGCCGCCCCCATAACACAGCTTTGGCCGTTATTAAATTTGGTTGAGATTTTGGTAACATACTCGGATCTGATTTTTCTAAAATAACATACCCTGCTTCTGCTGCTGCATGAAGAATTCTTTTTCCCACTTCAGTTCTAACAATAACTAAGGACTTACCCATATCATTGTCTTTAATTTCTTTATACCAAGGATCCCCAACAGATAAATCAGAAAACTCTCCCGTATGATCAGGGCATATATAACAACGCCATTGCCGATAGCTCTGTAAAAAGCCCCATGACTCTTGGTAAGTTAACTGCTTCGCTTTAAGTTTTGAGCCTGCCCAATACTTCAAAACCCATAAACCCGGCCACCCATCTCCTCTAAACCGTAGTTTTTCAATTTTTTTATCCTCAGTAACACCTACACTAGTAATTAATTTTTTAACACCTAAAGTAGAAGGAACTCCCGCACAAAAAAAAGTGACAACAAGACCTAATTTTTCACCTAACTTTTTACTTTCTTTACGTATTTTATGAACCGCTGCTGCATCACAAGGCTTTCCAACAAAAACACAAGGCCCACTAGATGATTCAATATCACCTAGTTTTTCACAAGGACTAGAGGGGGCGTATCTAGAACCAGAACTTGCTAATAATTGCTCTCTATTCATGCTCATAGAAGTATCATTAGTAATTGGATTAGAAAGGCTTGCATGCGTATTTAGAACACCCGACATCTTTTCTTGCTCAAGACAGTATAATGATAATGCAGTTATAACACCTCCACTAGACCCTCTCTTTCTTACCTCGTCATCAACAGCATAAACTTCCCATACCTCATAAATATTTCCCCATTGCATCCTTAAATTTTGTATCGAATTCAAATCATCGTGTTTAATATCATTTCTATCAATATTCCAACCAGGACAAAATTTTAGAGCGTCGAAAGATTTTGATTTTTTTTCCGGAGATATTAACGGCCTTCTCCCAACATTGATATCATCAATCATTTCAATTGACTCAGCCGCTAAGTAAGCACACGCCCCACAACCAGTACATAAATGGTTATTAACAACATCCTCTATATTTTTAATTTTCATCATAATTAAATTTACTTACGCTCAATTAAGTCAACTAATAAGTCACTAACATATTGAATTTTATTTTCCCATAAATAATTGTTTTCAACATGCTTATATGATGCCTCACTCATCTTTTTACGTAATAGTGGATTTAAAACCAAAGTTGTAATTGCATTGGCAATTTCTATAGGATAACTTTCAACCCCTTCAGGTTTTATTTTTATTCCAGTTTCATTTGTAACAATACTTGCAGGACCACCATAATCAGCAACAACTTGAGGTATTCCATAACTCATGGCCTCAATAACAACACCACCGGATGGCTCCCTGAAACTAGGAAATACAAAAACATCTGCATTTTCATAAAACTTATCAACATCAGCTCTTTTTAATTTTCCATGAAAGTGAATTTTTTCTTTACTTCGGAGCTTTTTCGCTTCATCTTGGCAGTATTTTAAATCCTCACCATCACCTACTATATCTACATGAATATCAAGAGAGTCATCTAACAAGGCGATTGCTCTGATGAAGTCCCTAACGCCTTTAGTTCTAATTACCCTTCCTACATAAAGTAGCTTAACTTGTTGTTTAATGCTTCTTTTTATCTCATGGATTTTATCAACACCATTTTCATTAATAACCACAACGTTATTAACGACTGGAAACTTTTCAACCAATCGCTTAATATGCGGAGCCGTACCTATAATTAAGCTCGCATTAAAATACGTTTTCCTCAGTATAGGGTCATAACGCAACCTAAAACCATCAATAAATCTAAATTTAGTATACCAAGGTACTTTTTTTAACTCTCTTTTAAAGGCTTTAATGCTAGCAACCCCTCCTCCTACAGGCCCCATCACATAAGGAATATTTAGCCCATTCACAGGAGAAGGATAGCGCATCGCCATCGGGGTGAGTTGAAAAGCTAAATCAAACTCATTACCATTTATCAAAAGTTGCTTTTTTATCCACTGCCGAGCTTTAAAATAAAAAAATGGATACCATGGCTTAAACATACTATTAAATCTTTCAAACCGCCAAAAAAACAGTGGTTCATTCCACGATATGACTCTAGCTTCTGGTATTTTTTCTAAAATACTTTCATGCCCTTTTTTTGTAAGGGTTAAAATTGTTAATTCAAATTTTTCATTTAAATTTTCAGCCCATTTAAAGCCGACAAAGGCCTCCCCCACGTCATTTGGATCAATTGCTGGAGCAATTAATAAAATGTTATATTTTTTATAATCACGCATATTTAAAATCTAAAATTATTTTTCCAAATATTATGAAGGAATGGAAGCGACTTAATGAAATGAAATGCCCGATTTTTTGCACTATCTTTTTGTGTAAGTAAATAAATAAATAACCATGCAAAGCTCCTAGTTAATGTAAATAAAACAATAATTAAAGCGGCAAAAAAAGCATAGAGTAAGCCAAAATGTTTTTTATGTAGCCGTACTACCGCATTAGATAAAAGTAAATCTCTTTTATAGTTAAGTTTTTTAACCGAGCCACCACCAAAATGAATAATTTCACCTACCGGACTAAAAACCAGTTGCCAACCAGCAAGTTTAATTCGAGTGCACCAATCAGTTTCCTCTCCAAAAAAAAAGAAGTCCTCATCTAAAAGCCCCACATCATCAATTACAGATGATTTTACCATTAAATAACAGCCTGAAATAACATCAACATCACGCTCAGTATCTCTTTCCCACCCTTTATATTGATATCTAGAAAAAAATGACCAGATCTTAAATTTATCAAGGCCAAATAGCTGTAATAATAAATTAGTTAAAGTGGGGAACATAGAGCAAGTATATTGCGTTGTTTTATCGGCATTTAAAACACGACACCCCATAGCTCCAATTTTTGAATTTTTCTCAAGATAGTCAACAGACTTCTTAATGACATCACCTAACACTAGCGTATCAGAATTAAGAAGTAAAAAATTTTCAGAAGCAATATCTCTTAAAGCCTGATTATTAGCAGCTGCAAAACCACAATTATCTTTATTTTCAATTAAAATAACCTGTGGAAACTTCTCTTTTATTAATGCAACACTATTATCAATAGACCCATTATCAACAACGACTACACTCCAATCGCTACTAACATAGTTCTCATATATTGAATCTAAGCAATCAATTATTAATTTTTCTGTATTCCAGTTAACTATAACAATAGTTAACTCAATATTATCCTTCATTATTTTTCTCTATATATTTTAATAAAGCAGCTCCAAATCCCAAATAGAATATAAAATAAATATATGCTTGATTCCAATAATGTACAGTACATGCAGAAATACAAAGCCCAACTAACCCAGTTAACCAACCTCGCCTTAAGTCGTTCATTCTTTTATCAACACTTTTTAAATATAAAAGCCTAAAAGTGATTGATAAAATACTATAAGCAAGTAAGCCAAATGCAGGAAAACCATGTCTAACCATTATGACTAGAAAAAAATTATCCATACTACCACTATGCATCCACCTAGGTCTTACCCAGTCATGAAGCCCTAAACCAAAAAAAGGATTATCATAAGCGTTTAAAATACCATAATCCCAGATAAGTGTTCGCCAATAAGCTGTCGCTGGGCTAAATGTCAAATAAGAAAGAATCACCTGAAGACCTGACCTATTTGATATCAAATCAATCACAACATAAGTCAGTACGATTAGGGTTAATAAAAGCCGCCAACGTTTATTTTTATTTCTAGAATATTTCTCCCATACAATTACCATACCCTGAACTAAAATTGCTGCAATTGCTCCAGATGATAAGGAGGTGATACTTGCTAAAAAAACAGTAAATGTTACTTTAATTCTTTTTCTTTTGTCATAAAACCAAGCCATACCAATCATAGAGGAGCAAAAAATTCCGCTTATAATTGGATGATCAAAAGTTCCTCTTGCCCTTGTAAACCCAAGCCTCTCCCCTATCCCATCATGATAAGAAACCCCCATCATCGGATGAATTATTTTTGCAACTAGATTTATGCTCGTAATTGACTCAAAAAGCAATATAAATAACATAAATTTAATAATCAGCATTATCCTACTAACAAGTAAATCAAAACTCTTAGTATCAACCAATAAATGTCTGGCTACCATATATGGAGTAACTGTTTCTAAAATAAGAACCCCCCCCGTTTCCAATGCCACACCAAATCCATGATTAATCCAAAAAGAGAAGAAGCACCATAAAGAAAAAACTATGATAACAATATCAACCTTATCTTTCCCTGAGTCACGTCCAGCTAACACATTACGGACTGAAGGAAAAAAATTTAAAATCAAAAATATTCTGCCTGGAGTTAACCTCAACCCACCAACTGTAATTGAAATTACAGTTGGTAAGATCATAAAGAACACAAAATATTTTAATTTTTTATATTTTTCCATACACTGTTTTATTTGTTAGTTTCTTAAATTAAGCAGGAGCGACTAACTGCTACAGCAAAAACTCTACGAACCACTTTACTTGATCAAATTTAAATTATAATCAGCTTTCAACTTTTCTGTCACTTCTGACAACTGCTCAATTTTTTGTTGTCTAACAGAGTCCATACTCAAGAAAAAGCGGCCTTTACAAATCTCTGTAAACATTTTAGCCACGAGATCCTGGTGTCTATTATTCCAGTCTGAGACAACAATATTATCCCTAAAATGTAAACTTCCTCTTAAAAGGGAGCTACGGCAACTCTTTGCCTTTCCTCTTAATAATGTTTTTGATTTATAAACAAGCCCTGGTTTTGCAATAACGACCTCTTTAGCCTCCTCAACAATAACATCACTTACAATAGGTTGCATACTAGATAAATAGTTAATATTCCTACGAGACTGACCACAATACATATATTCGAATACGTCAGAAAGTGGAATTTGATACATTTCAGCATCCAACCCAACCGACTGAAACCAATCGACCCATTTAAATGGTAAAAATTTAGGAGAAATACTAACAGGAACCCAAGGGGTACGAAAATAATCTGCAATGATAGCCCCATGCAATGATTCAGTAATAACAAACTCACTCTTTGCTATTTTTGTTAAAACATCATCTAGGTCATCCATAGGGTTGATAAACTGAATATTTGCTATTTCACAAATTTTTCTCCAATTTCCCGTTTCAGCTGTTGTCCAATGAGGGATGAATGATACCCCCTTCTTTTCCGGTATCACTTGATACTTTTTAACCTGAGAAATCAACCAAGCCCCATCAACAATCGACTTTTTGGGATCCAAATCAAATAAACCTGCAGTTAAAGGGCCTCTAACAAAATAAAAAAGCCAATCTTCAAATTTTGTTTTATCAGGTACAGCACCATAGCCACTACCTGTACCGAATATCACTTTTGTTCCTTCCAGATAATTAAGCGATGATTTGAGCAATGAACCGATACCTATAAGCCTTACCCCATCCGTCTCTAGATAATCACCTAGAATTTCTGGCCATAGCCAATGATTCAAATAATCGCCAAAATTTGTTGTTCCTTGCCAGTAAAAAGGCTTCATCCCCTCTCCTAAATTATCATAAACTAAATACCCACAGACTAAATACTAATGGGTTAACGCATGGACTGGAAATACCTTAACTAAAGGCTATGTCATCGTTAAGTGTGAAAAAAACAATCAATTCTTTTGGATGCTTGATATGCCTGTCTTTGTGGTCTATTTCATACCATTGTCTAAGTAATTGAAAAATTAGATAATTTAAATATTTCATGCTTAACGGTGACATAGCCATTCTTTTAGATGCTTGATATACCTATCTTTTGAGAATATTTCATACCGTTGCTAAGCAATTGAAAAATAGAGCATTTAAAGGTCCCACACTTTAACAATAACATAGCCTAACTAAAAGATGAATTCAAATTAAAGCCCCCATACACACGAAAAGTTATTCACCCCAAACTGAAATATCAACCCCTGTTAATTCTGTAAGCTTATTATTTAATTCTTTATATTGATTTCTTAGCTCTAGCTTTGTTTCAGCCTTCATAGGGTCTAGTTTATAATCAGAAATCAATTTCTTTCCATACAAACTTTTTTTCATTGCTTGGAAAATACAATCTCGTAATTTTCTAGGGAAAATTGGCAATAACTTCAAAAAATAAGCATTTTTCTTCCACTTTTCAATGGTTAAATATCTTAAATAATAATCATTTCCTCTTTTATTACACCTTTCAACTTGGTCAATAGCAAAATCGAACGGTGAAGCATTAATATGAGTTAATATTCGTGAAAGCTCTCTTTCAGGAGCCAATTTAAACTGTTCTAATGTTAAGAATAAAAAGTCATCTATTGAAAAGTACTGTAAATACCTTTCTAACTGCATATAGTAATTACCAGTATCGAACAAAATATCATGTTTTTTTAAAGCCTCTTCAAAAGACATTGTAACCCCCGTCCTCATCATATGAGCATAATGCGAATATGCCCTTTCAACCGGGTCTCTCATTATATAAATAAATTTATTTACCCTAGAGTTTTCATAAATTAATTTAGGACTATCTAGAGTATGTGGCCATCGCGAATATGTCGTAGAAGCCTCACCTTTTATACTTTTAATAGGCGCACTTATAAATTGATTTTTGTACCATTCATAACCAAGTTCGTATTTATTTGGCTCACTAAAAAATTCAGGCTCTTTTTTTTTACTTAAGTATAAATCAGGGTGATTATCTAAATATGAATATAATGTTGTAGTTCCACTTTTCGCAGCACCAATAATCATAAACTGAGGCCCATTTTCCATAACCCATTGTCGTGCGCTAACTTCTTTTTTTTTACCAGTAAATTCTCTATTTTTTTTAATCATTCTGACTACGTCACCTTAAATATATGAATATCAATAATTATCAACACTCCTTCATTTGTCTAGAGCATATAATACCCCTCATCACCAACCCAAGAAAAATCCTAACCATGAATTAAAGCCCCTTATAACTCACTACGATAGACTTAAAATAGCTATATAGTAAGGTAATGCACTCAAAGTAGGCTTCTACCAGTACCCTAGGAGATAATATTTCACTTAGTTATAAATACAAATACATCCCAGCTAAAAATGAGCCTTTCACTCTCCCATTTCCGAACTTAATCTGTCACAACTCTTCAATATAGCATCTTGAAGCCTTCCTTTAACTTGCCTCTTAAGTACTATATTCGGTGGGTCACTATAATCCGCACCCCATACTAATGATACCTTTTATTATCGTTACCTCAAAAGCCTCACAACTATGGTTTAAAAAAACCTTGTGTACTATTCTGTCTCCTATCCACACCTTATTTCTATTTATTAGGCACGCCAGACTAGTTCATGAAACACATATATTTCTCGTCGCCATTGTTCATTCGTCTACGGAACGATTTAGAGCCTCTGCTGCGGACTAAAATCATTACTTCGCAAGATCCGTTTCCCTGGTTCTCAGTGAAGAAATAAATGATATATAAGATATTTTAATTTACACCGTTACATTGAGAATGTAATCTACTATCTATCACTATTAATATTTTATATAATAAAACAATAAGGCATAAAAACACAAACATTATAATTCTAATTTTTAAATCAAACTCAAAAAAGTAGACAACTGAAAAAAATAATAACAACGTTATTATTCTAATAATAAAAGAAGTAGCTTTAATTTTAAATTTGTATTTTATTTGCCAAATACTTATCAAAGAAGCCAAAATTTCACCAGCAACCCCGCAAAATGCTATCATTTCAACCGGATATTTATTAATTGCAAAAAACAGCACTCCTAACACTGCAATAGAACGAAATAAGTTTGCCACTAAAGCTACTTTTGTATCCGCCTTAGACATTGCAATTAATGTAGATGGAACTCGAATTATTCTAATAGACCACATAATTGCTAAGATTGAAATTAATTTATCAAGTCCTTGATATTGCGTACCAAATATAAATGTAATAATATGATTTCCAAAAAATATAAATGTACTTGAAAAAATAATAACAATCAAAAAAACAATATTAGTTGATATATTATAATATTCAGTCAAGCTTCTAAAATCATCCTGACGCACAGTTAATAATGGAAAAATTACAGACCTTAAAACCTTTATAATTAGCAAGGCAGGAATCATAGTAATCATGAAAGCAGCACTATAATAACCCAACACACTAATATCATAATTAGCACCAATAATCAGTTTGTCACCTTGCAAAATCAAGTACATCAAAATAGAATTTAAAATAAGAGGCCAACCGAAACAAAAAATCCTGTTAAAAGAAGTTGAATTAAACTGTATTTTATAGACACGTTTTGAGCACAAATGACTGACCAGTACATAAAAAAGCGCATGAATAATAATCAAATAAGTAACAGCATAATAATTATGAAAATAAATTATTAATGGATAAGCTAAAGAAACCGCTACGATTTGCGGGATAATTTCAGTAATAATATAAGGGGAAAAATTCAAATTTCTCTGAAATCGTTTTATATCAAGATGGACAAACCCTTTTATAAATACTACTAGCGCTATTATATAAAAAGCATTTTCAGCTCCCTCTAAAGAAAATGAAGCAATAATATATGGCGATGCGAGAATAAGTATAACTGCACCAATTACACCTCGAGCTGCATTGTAAAAATGAATTGTTTTTTGTAAATCAGTGTTGTTTCCATCCTTTGCCTGTATCAATAATTTATCTGCCCCCATGTCGCCTGCCATTCCAACAGCAGCAATTGTCATAGTAAATATTGCTGCAACTCCAAAATCAGCAGGTAAAAGATAGTGTCCATATATAGCATTGCGCAAAAGAGATAGTGACTGAACTACCAGCTGACTAATTATCAAAAGAAATGTACTATTAACAATTTTTTTAAAATTATAATTTTCGGCCACTGACTTCAGATACTCTCTAATTTGTCACGAATTAAATTCATTTGTTTCTCTGCTTTCTCTATAACACTAGGAATCACTTTTTTTAAAGATATGTATACTTCATCTCTTTTCAACCAACAGCGCCATAACCCATCGACAACCGCGACTGTACCCAATTCACGAGGGTCAATTACTTGACTTTCTTGTTTGCAGGTCTTAAAAACTCGTTTAGTTTTAATACTATACGAAATTGCTGCCGTAGGAACGCACGATGATAAACCCGCAATTGTCGAATGCATTCTTGTCCCACAAAACCAATCGACTTGACTGATAATCCATTTCATTTCACTAGGGCTATAATTATCTGATATTATTTCAATTCGCTTCTTATCATTTTCAGAAAATAATTTGATTACTTTTTCACAGGCTGAAAAGTCTGACTCATAGTTTATTTTATCAACTAAAACATGTGGTACTAATACAATATTTACACTTGTTTCCTCTACAAACTTTTTAATTAATTGATAAATAACTTCTTGATAATTTGCTTTAAATCCATATTGAGAATAAGACTTAGGAAGCTGGTTGTATATAAGTCCACTTATATTAATGCCTACTGTTTGTACTATTGGGTCTTCAACCCATTTTATGAAAGTATTTGGTACCGTAAAAGTAGGCTTAATTGAAGTTAGCAAAAAAGCAACATCAACCCCTTGTATATGAATTTCTGGGTTAAACTTATTGCCTAAGAGGTCTTTTAAAACCTGATAAGATTCCCCATCTCTTGCAAATGCCATTGCCGCTTTTTTTACAATCACTGCAGCTGATTCTTTAGCCGCTGATGTTAAGTAGGGACCATATGTTTGTGGCATTAAAATTAAAGGTATTTTATTTTCAATAGCAATAATTTTAGGCAAGGTAATTGCTCTGTATCTCCACTTCCCATAGAGGTCAGTAAAACTATCTCCTCCACTAATATCAAGCATAACATCAGCCGATAAAATTTCTTTTGCTATCAAATTAAATCTTCCTGCACAAATTCTAGAACTTACTCGAATATTTGACAGGTTTTCTGATTGGTATATTCTTTTTCCATGCCGTGCTCCACATAAAGTAACTTTTTTAGCTACTTTATTAAAGCCAAATTCAATTTCACGCAAACCATTACCATGGTCTAAAATAATTAATTCATTTTCATAATTTGAAACGCTAGCTATCATTGATGTTAAAAGCGCTGAAACGCCTAGATTACCCGTATCTGGTGCCGCACCAGCAATAATTATTTTATGTTTTTTTTTCATCACATTTCCTAATATCTTCAATTGCCTTCAAAGATTTTCAGACAAAAAAACCTTATAATTTATTTTTAATTTGACCTCGTGGTAATTATTATTTTTCAGCACGTTAAATATCTGCGCCAAAATAAAACCATCATAACCCAAGCTTTCTTAGCTTTGTTTTAACCCTGGAAATATTCTTTAATTTTTTAAATACACTAAAAAAATCTCGATAATTGCCATATTTATTAACAGGCAATTCCAGAAGTTCTGGCCACTCAGAATTGATACCATCTGTTATCCAAGAACTTGCTCTCCTTTCTTCTGCTGTTAACCCTAACATGCTCTCAAAAATAGCTCTACTAACCAAAGGGTTTATTTGTTTTACCTTATTTATATTTTGTGCTGCATAACTCTGAGCAAAACCCCAGGGAGATAACCTTAGTTCAGTATATGCAAGGTCCAACTTAGTAAACGTATCAAACTCCGGCAGAGAAGCACTCCACTCTTTAACTTTAATCAACAGTTCATCATTTACTTTCAGACCTATTCTGGCAATAAAATCTGTAGCATCTATTTTGCTCGCTGAGTTATCTTGTTTTCGCCAAAAAAAACCCCTACCAACCTCTCCCCCCAGCCCAACAAGAAAAAAATCATATTTTTTCAAAGGTCTAACTGAAGGACTTCCATATTGGTTTCCCCCTCCTATACAATGAGATGCTTTATATAACCACATCCCACGTTCTTCTTCTGTGGCCTTAACATAAGGTAGCACCTTGTGGTTCAAGCCAAACCTTTTTGCAATTTTTTTTGCAATATATACATCTCGCTCACTACCTGGAACATCAATCGTTACAAAATCTATTTGATCTACAAAAGGTTTGCATGCTGCTAATAAATAGCGCGTTTCGTTACCTCCTGTTAAGCTACAAACAACTCTTCCATTTTTTATTAGCGTTAATATACAACCCCTGACTAATTGAATGATTTTTTTACTATAGTCAACTTTATTATATGTGTCTGTTTCAAAAATTGGCCAAGCTCGGTTAACATCCCACGTGTTTAAGTCCAAGTAATGATTACAGAGAAGGCGAGAAACCCCTGTGTGGGCAGTAAGGCCAGACGAAAACCAGCCACTACCGTGAACATCAAAGAACTCATGCTCATCTAATTTAAACCTTGAATTATACTCTGCATCACTTAACAACAGCCCAGTCGTTGAAGCTATCTGCTCTTTTCCTTTATCATAGACAATAGATAATGTTCCTGCCGAATCCAAATACAATCTTTTGTAGTACTGATTATCAATAATCAAAACCCATGAACCGCAATATTTATAAACAAAAGACTCAATTTTCCTATAAAAATCTTTATCTAACAGTTCAAATTCAGTTGTAATTTTGTCTTTAACAAGTAAATTATTTTCATTATCAATAACCGTTCCTATTAAAACTCCAATCATTTCACCATCACTACTATACAAGTTATGCATAGGCAAATGCTTGTCATACAGTAAGACATACTCTGATAAATATAAAGAAACAAAACCATAGCTGTTATTCTCAGCTATCTTTTTTCTTTGTAGCTTAAATTGACAACTCCAGTCTTTTGTTCCAGGAATTAAATCATTTAATATCTTATCCATTTAAACCTCTTAAGTACAATGAAATACAAGCGTTTTCTATTCAAAATAGGCTACATATTGATTTCTAAATTTCATAACCTAAATATAAAAGTAATATTTTAACCGCATAGCGTAAATCTCGGGTAGCTTGCCCCCGAGCTGGATAGCTTACAATGGGGCTCTTTCCATTATAAGCTATGTTGAATGAGGTGGCGTTGATGGACAAATACTTGCGTAGATTTCTACTAAAGTTTGACCGGGTAGAGTGCAGGAATGCCAAATTTTCTTAGTTATATGCGTTAAGTAAAAACCATTAGGATTGGTATAATAACCCCATCACCCCTGCGTCCGCTTTAACTACGCACAAAAGCTGCTTCGTTAAAGCTACCTCATTGACTTGACAACTATAGAGATAAATTGTCGCCAATCCGAAGCAGGCTTACAGCTCACTTCGGATTGGTAAATATCTCGGTATTTACTGCGAACTAAAAATTATCGCATCACAAGCTTTACAGCGATTGACTTATTTTGGACCAATAATAAATTTAACTACCAGCCCCTTTTCTTCCACTGGCGATATCTGCATTAGCTTCTCATTCCCAGAAATCCCTATAAATGGACTTACTATATCATTCCCATCGTAGTCTGCGTCATATTTAACATTAACAATAGCTCCAGAATTAATAGCAATACTACCTGCAACCGGACTATAGTCACCATTTACATAATCAGAAAAAAGCAACGCTCGGTCTTCTATAAGCATCTCCCCTTCTCCTAAGAGCCATCCATACTTTGCTTTTTGATTCCATGCTAAAGAAGTATAAATATTATTCGTGATATGTCCCCCCATTTCTCCGATAAGTTGACCATCAACAATATTATTTTTAAACTGCAATCCATTACGGCTAGTTTTACCAATTGTAACTCCTGTTTTTTTAGGAGAAATAATTACATTATTAAAAAACTCCAAATTCTCACTGTTACCCCAATCTGCGATTGTGAAATTATTATTTCCGTATGATTTAAATGAATTGTGTGAAACCACTACATTAGTACTTGCTTTTGTTGTTAATGCTATATTTTTATCAACAACTTTATTTCCATGTAAAAAAATGTTATTACTTCCAAGATAAACAGACATTCCATTACTGTGTATTCCGTATTGATCTATTAATGTATTAGAGATCGCTTCAGCATTATTGACACCAAACAACGCGAGTCCTGTTCCTGAAACATTTGTGACTACATTATTTTTAACTAATACATCCGAGGAGTCTCCAAAATATATACCTCTATTTCTAGAGCTATGATGAACATAATTATTTACCACTTTAACTTTATCCCCTCCCCTTACGCTAATAGCTCCTTTCTTTTGAAAAGATGTCACAAATCGCACTTCATTATTCCTAATTGTAATATTACTCGAGCTATTTCCAGGCTTTAAATTCCCTATTACCCCAATGCCTACCCCATCATTATATTCTTTGACTCCTCCTGAGTATTTTTCAACAATAAACCCCTGCACTATAATATTTGAACTTTTCTTTATTATGATTCCATTCCTTCTAGTAGAAACAGAAATATTTGAATCAAAAGGCTCAACGTCATCATAATATGGTAATAAATAAATAGTATTATCCCTTACAATGAACTCCCCATTTTGATCCAGCAACATAGGGTGATTTCTAATAGAGTAGTGAGTGTTAATTTTGGTATAGACTGCCTTTTTAAGATCCTGAAAAATTATTTTATTTTCAGAAGGAACAAAACCTGTAATAGGGGAGAAAAGAATAGTATTTCCAGATGTTCTAACTAATATCTCCGCACCGTCCCAACTAGCTTCGCTATTCTGCGTAAGAAGTGGATCAACAATACTATTTATAGTAACATTTTCTGGAGTGACCTCATTATAACTTCGTAAGTCTTCCGCATCATAATTATCAAGCAAATTTGGCCCTTGCGCTAAACTTATTTTCTTACTCCCCTGATATAAATTCACCCTCTCTAGAGTAGTATTGGTTGGAAATTTTGCACAGAATACTTCAGAATCCCTAGGAGATCCAATGTCACATGAGTCCCAAAACTCTAATGGGTCGGAACCGTCAAGAATTGCAGCTCCATAACCAAAATCACCTTTAGTGTTGCCATCTATGATGATTGGAGAATCTGCGGTACCATTTAGAAGTGCTAATTTAATCTCCCCTCGATAATGAACTCCACCTTTAAAAATCACCATATCACCTGAAGCTAACACTGTATCAGCCGCTATACTTTGAGCATTTGTGTCACCCGGAATATGCTTCCAAGAACTTTCAGCCGATAACCCATCACTCTCGTCCATCCCTCCATCAAAATCCACATAATAAGTATTACCAGTCACCTCAGGCACTACAGTTATGCTATGTTTAAATATACTGACCTTATTATCAAAACCATATGCAAAAAGTCGTACCTCATGGTCGCCAATAGGCAAATCTATTGTTACGTTTTCCCCACTGTATATCGAACCATTAACTTCCCACCCATAACTACTAACTAGCGAACCTAAGCCACTAATAGTTGATGCATTAAGAAAAACGGATAAATTTACTTCACCTGAATCCAACCAAGCAATAGTAGAGGCTACATTATAAGTTGTAGCTTCTGCACCTGCCGCAGCTGGATTTGAAGAGATTTCTGTATTTATCAGACTAATAGTATCACTATCTTTTACACCTGATAAAGTGCACCCCGCCAATAAAATCCCACAAATACTTACCAGTAATGTTTTATTCATACCCTTTCTCCATTTATTCATTTAAGTAAATTAAATAATATAATTTCAACTATTTTTTTAAATCCTCGTACAGACTACTATATACTGATTATTCTGTATATCGTACTTAAGTTCATGTTCATGTTCATGTTCATGTTTATGTTTATGTTTATGTTTATGCTTATGTAGATACCTCAACAAATTCAGATAGGCACCCCCTGTAGTGGTCTAATAAAAGTACGAATATATTGGGATTAGCATTATACCTATGGCGTAGCCAACTATCTGAGCCGCCTAAAAAAACAAAATCATCTGATGAGCAATTGAAAATCGCTAAGCTTGAATCCGAACTTAAGCGAGTTAAGGAGGATCGCGACATTTTAAAAAAGGCCGCAAGGTACTTTGCCAACAACCCAGAGTAAAGTACCAATTCATTCGTGATCACCAAACCCTTGGGGAATCAAGGGGTCAGCCAGCTTGATTTCGGGGGTGATAATCTTAGGGTAATTATGGTCGGTTACTTAACTCATCCCACGCTAAATTTGCGGGTACCCATATAATTGTACGGGCAATCCCTTGTGGCTGCCCTTAGCTATTATGTTTTAAGGGCTTATCACATTATGTTCCTGTGAATTTTAAGATCCCGGTAATTAAACTCCCTACACCAATCAACATGCCAAAATTCCAACGCATTTGATTTTTTATTTCTTGATGTATACCCATTATCGCTTGGTGTTGTTTTTCAAATTGCTTGTCAACCTGCTCAAAACGTTCTTTAGCTTGCTGCTCTACGTGTTCAAAGCGCTTATCAATTTGTTCAAAGCGCTCTTTACTTTGTTGCTCAGATTGCCTGAATTGCGCTACCATTTCTTCGCGTGTAACAGCATGCTGCGAGACCTGCAACAAATGCTGCATTAAGTCTTTTTGCGTAAAGGTATTTGGGTCTATTTCTTGCTGCATCGTTTTGTTTTATTTATCAATTTTAGGTTAATATTTTGCGCTTTTCAGGATGAAATGTAAAGTGATGACAAATCGTGATCACCAAGAGCAGTATTAGGAACCAAAAGGGTCAGACTCCAATACCGCTTCCAGTTGCAAGCTAACTCGTTGATATTATGCCATCGCATACTCACTCCTAGGCTTTGTCATTAACGGAAAGGATTTAGGTCGTCTCTTTAGCACCCTTGGCTCGGTCGTTTACGCTTCCCCACCTCAGAACCAAAAGGGTAGAACCAAAAGGGTCAGACTCGATTGAAGCTAATTACAACGCCCTCTTTTTTACCCATTAAGTTATCTTATAAGGAATGACGGGGAGTATAAATCTACTGGATTGATTAGGCTGCGAATAATTTTACGATGTAGTCTTTGAAGAATATAGCTAGCATGCCTGCAAATAATGCCCATGTGAGTCGGTCGTGCTTTTTTCCTTGGCCTTGTATTTCTTCTGTTAATTTATTAAATCTTATATCCACTTGATCAAAGCGTTGATTGTTATGCTTTTCTGCTTGCTCGAAGCGTTGGTTATTCTGTTTTTCTGCTTGTTCGAAGCGTTGGTTGCTTTGCTCGAAACGCTGGTTGTTGAGTTTTTCTGCTTGCTCGAAACGCAGGTTATTCTGTTTTTCTGCTTGCTCGATTTGCTTCTCTAATTGCTCGAAACTTTCTTTACTTTGTTTTATCGCTTGCTCGAAGCGCTCTTTATTTATTACTTCAGCTTGTACAAATTGCGCTGCCATTTCTTCACTCGTGACTGCATGTTGGCTAGCATGCAATAAATGCTGCATTAAGTCTTTTTGGGTGAATGTGTTGGGGTCTATTTCTGACTGCATTGCTTTCTTCTTGTTGATTTTAGCTCTTTATTTTGCGCTTTTGAGAAAGGGAAGTAAAATTGTGAGAAAACATATTGGTGTTAGATTTTCGCAGGGTGATCAGTTTCGCAAAAGGCGCTCTACCTACTCTACGGAATGCTTAATACTCATACGAAAATAATCATGTTCCGAGATTTAAGTGTTTATATATTGGTATTATACCAACCCCAATAATTTCATACTTGAGCTCATGATTCTAAAAAATGCGTCATTTATGCATGCTCTTAGCAGGAATATTTTTGACCTCAGAAGATCCCCGCTAAGCGCATGCGAGGATGAACTGTGCTTAATGTCAACTTATTTTATCCTTAAGCATACACGTTTCAACATGGCCAAGGTTTTTTTACTTTTAAGCTCCACCCACTTTGAAATGTGCCGTTTTTAATGTTGATATACACCCTATTTATCTTGATGACATTGGTATTTTCTCTGGATAAAAACAACATTTCATCCAAATTAATCCCATTATTTCTGTTATGACAGATTTTGCTCCTATACTGCTTTTCCACCAGCTATCTAGTTTATATTCTGTTGTTTTTGCTGCGTTAATGCCAATTTTGTATTGATCTCCAAATACCATTTCATATAGAGCCTTGGTTCTTCTTGCATGTACGCCTTGTGAGTATAGATTTATTTGTTTTGCTTTACCGTGTTGTTGCAGCCAGTTTCGGACGGTAACTGCACTTAAATAGGTGCGATGCTGTACTGCCCCTGGTGTAGGTAATATTTTTATATTTGCATTGCTTAAGCCATTGTTGCGCAGGTAGGCTGCGGCAAGTTCGGCATAGGTCTTGTATGTTTTTCTATTTCTTTTTTTTATCATCCCGCCTGTGGTTATGATAATTTTATAATCTTCTGTTTTGTAATGTTTTATGACCTCATTTAAGGCTAGCTCGCTTATCCAGCCTTCTACAATAAGTATGGGGGATTTTATGCTTTGCTGTTGGGCTAGGTAGTATGCTAGGTTTTTTAGGATGAAAACGGAGCTTGATAAAAGAATCAGGGTAATTATGATTAAGCCTAGTAGTGTAGGTAGCCAGATGTGTTGTTTTTTTATTAGTTTTATAGGGGGCATGTTATAGCAACTCCAGTATATTTACACTTAAATCCATATAACCAAGAAAAACCGTCATTCTTGCATGCTACTCAGTCAAGCTGGGCACAGAATCTATAGTGGTCACATGGATTCCTGCTAGGAACGTGCCGGAATGACGGGGTTTTAGATGTATGAGTTTAAGCATGATTTTTGGGCTTGGTATAATACAAAATATCTGTGACTCGGTAAGCTAATTATGTATCGCTAAATTATAGTAATTGGGTATGAGAATTTTCATCAAGTTCGAGAAAAAGGCAATATCATGAAAATAAGGCTTGCTTTTAAACGTGGAAACTCCTCAGCGCACCCTACATCAGCAGACTTAACCTAATGCAATAACGCAGACGGCGGGAGCGGTAAAAACTATGTTTGAATAAAGGCCAGTATGTAATCTTTTAAGAAAACTGAAAGGAGCGTTGCAACGATAAGCCATTGCATTCTATCGAATTTAGAATTCAGCAGGTTTAT
>ENA-ORXI01001416-ORXI01001416.1-sediment-metagenome-genome-assembly--contig:-NODE-1416-length-18534-cov-5.717126_pt1 | contig 18534 bp, 22 predicted proteins | sample MGYA00237861_ERZ511468 | MGnify/ENA primary metagenome ERZ511468 (study PRJEB26299, sample SAMN06266213) | sediment metagenome | isolation source: Hudson Canyon methane seep mesocosm | place...
GGTTCTGGTTCTGGTGTTGGTTCTGGTTCTGGTGTTGGTTCTGGTTCTGGTGTTGGTTCTGGTGTTGGTTCAGGTTCTGGTGTTGGTTCAGGTTCTGGTGTTGGTTCAGGATTAGTTCGTGAATCAAATTCGGACAAAATATCTTCTGCATCATTTGATTTTTTATTAGCGCTCAATTTGAAATCCTTATTATAATAAAATGATTTTCTCTTTTATTTAATTTTTCAGGTGTTCCCCTTGTAAATAGTCCTGAAATAATTTTTCAAGCTCATCATCAGAAGTACATTTTTTAATTTGCTCAACCAAATTAGGTTCCTCTATTTCATAACAATTCATCATATCTTGAGAATCTTTGAAAACTAACATTGCCTTATTTTTAAAGATGCAATGATATAGTTTTTCTTTTTCCATTTTATCTGGGTTAAAATTTACACCATTTTCATCAGCAGATACAGGATAATCCATACTGATAGTGGATCATCTCAATATTTAGACATTAACTTGTGAATTTATCGAATATCTAAATTCTAGATAATAAATTACTCATAATTAAATTCAAAAATTATTAATTCTAAAACATATTAGAAATATTTGAAAATGCTAGAATCAACTCTTAAATTTATTAGATGCCCAAAATGTAATTCGAATTTAAATATAGAAATTTATAAAAATAGCAATGAGATCGATGAAGGAATTTTAAAATGTGAAAAATGCCAATTAAAATTTCCAATTATTGATAAAATTCCAATTATGTTTATAGATTTTAAAAAATATATTTCAGAACATAAAATTTTAAGTGGAAAATTATATAAATTAGCCTCAAGTAATGAAATAAAAAAATTTTTAAAATTATCATGGAATAATTTAATTTGGAATAAAATAGATAAAACAGAGATAGAAGAAAGATGGGCACAAATCTATAATATTAATAAAAATAATGAATTTTATAAAATAATTAAATCATACCTTGGATCAATTCCCAAATCAAAATTAGTTTTAGAATATGGTTGTTCAATTGGGATTACAACTAAACATATTTCAGATTCAAGTGAAATGGTTTTTGGTATTGATAAATCTTTTAATGCGATTCATCTTGCAAAAAAAATTCAAAAAAATAATTTAGATTACATTGTATCAGATTTTGTATCAACTCCATTTAAAAATAAAAAATTTGATTTGATTATAGGACTAAATATATTAGAATTAATGGAGCCAAACATTCTATTAAAACAAATTTCAAATCAAATATCAGCAGGATACATCATGATTACAGATCCTTATGATTATGAACGTGGAATTAATTCAGTAAAACATCCTATCAATGAATTAGTATTACGTAAAAATTTAAGAGAATTAAAATTTAAAATAAACAAAGAAACAGAAAAGCCCTCATTCATACCATGGAATTTGAAACTTTATGATAGAGCAACTCTAAACTATAAAGTAGACATAGTTATTGCAAAAAAATAATTTTCCGACCTTGATTCATTTTCAATATAAATAATTTTAATTTTTAAAAATCAGCATAGTAGTTAATAAACAAAATCGAAATAAATTTAAAAATATACAAAATACAATAATAATCAAATAAACAGAGATGTAGTATTGGAAAGAGTAGTTTTCCACATAGATTTTGATTATTTTTATGCCCAATGTGAGGAAGTTAGAAAACCAGAATTGAAAACAAAGCCAGTATGTGTTTGTGTATTCTCAGATAGAGGTGAAGGTAGTGGTGCCATTGCAACTGCAAACTATACAGCTAGAAAATATGGAGTAAAATCAGGCATACCAATTTCATTTGCAAAAAAAAGACTTGAGCAAAGAAATGATGCAGTATTTCTACCAGTAGATTTTGAATATTATTCTAAAATGACTGAAAAGGCAATGGAAATAATGAAAGAAAATGCAGATATTTTTGAATATGTTGGGAGAGATGAAGCGTATTTAGATGTTACAAAAAGAGTAGAAGGAAATTATGAAAAAGCAAGTCATCTTGCTCAACAAATAAAAAATAAGATAAGAGCAAAAATAAAATTAAGTTGTTCAATAGGAGTTTCTTCAAATAAATTAATTTCAAAAATAGCTTCAGATTATCAAAAACCAGATGGTTTAACGATTATTAAACCAGATAAAATTGAACAATTTTTAAAACCACTAAACATCAGAGTCATACCAGGAATTGGAAAAAAAACAGAACAACGATTTAAAGAAATGAATTTAGAAACAATTGAAGATTTAAAAAAAATAGATGTATTTACGTTAAACAAAGAATTTGGAAGAAAAAATGGAACTTACATGTATAATGCTATCAGAGGAATAAATGATGACCCAGTAAAAGAAAAAGAAGAAAGCATACAATATAGTAAAATAACAACTTTGAAAAAGGATTCAAAAGATTATGAATTTCTATTAGAAAATTTGAAAGGATTATGCAAACAGGTACATGATGTAATTACAAAAAATAATAAAATGTTTAAATCAATAGGGATACATTTTGTACAATCAGATTTAACAAACAAATCAAAATCAAAAATATTAAGAAATTCAACAAATAATCTAGAGGAATTAGAAAAAAATGCAGAACAATTACTACTAGATGCATTAGATAATCAGACAATGACGATTAGAAGATTAGGAGTAAAAGTAGCAGATCTTACAGAAGTTAAAGGGCAAAGTGACATTACAAATTATTTTTAAATGAAAAAACTTAATTTTTTAGATTATCAGATTCTGATTTTTTGAGACGTCTAGATTCTATGACTATCACAACCAAAATAAAAGCAAATAGCCATGGCAAAAACATTATTTCACCTGCAATTTTATGATATTCTTCCCATGCAACTGGATCAGTGGTAACCTTGAGAGCGTACCACGATAGTGAAAAAATACGAATTAAATTAACAACTATGGTTCCAACAATACCCAAAATAAAATAAATAATTTTACGATTTCTTGGAATATTCATTTTTAACATGAATGCCCCAATTACTAATGAGAAAATTATGATGCTGTGAACTCCAGCAGAAGGCCAAAAAACTTGTAGTGCCATTGAACCATGATCACCACGTAAGAACATTATATTGTCACGAGCTATGGCAGTTCCTAAATCAAGGAAAGTGATTATCCAAACATTAGCTTGAACAAAATAAGGAACAACATATTGTAATGGACCAAGTGTATCATATGGGAAAAATGCATCTAATGAAAGAATTATTGCAGTTCCACTAAGAAAGATTGGACCGGCAGGTGCAATTCTAATCCAACGTTTTCCAAAGAAAATAGTTAAACCGACAACAATGAAAATTGCCATAACAACAAAATCCCACATCCAAGTCCAAGAATAAATTAATTGCACATCAAAGTATGTGGCAGATTCAATAAGAAATTCTCTTAAACCATATTCTAAGGAAACTAAATATGAAATTGTTAATAATGCAATAGGAATTACAGAAAATAATCGTTTTTTAGAAATAACAATTTTCAAACCAATTAATTCAGCAACAACAAAAACTAATGCAAAAAAGTAGCCACCTCGACCTTCATTCCAACTCCAAGCAATTGAATCAGGAAATGCGATCATTGCAAAAAGAATTGGACTAGAAATTAGGAAAATTCCAAAGAAAAGATTCCAATTTTGCATACAATCTAATTTAAAAATGGTAAATAAATATCTGAACTTTAAAATTTAATATCAGTAATTCAAAGATAAAATATGAATAGAAAATCAGTCTTCCGAATCTTCTATATCTTCAGCATCAGGATCTCTCCTGCTGGGTCGTATTGGAATATACATTATTGTCACATTAATCAATGTGATGAACTAGGTCATACATTCCAAGGTTACAAAAATTTGTCTAATAGGTAATTTCTAATCCACTAGAACTAAAAGTGAACTTTACATTCAGTTTTGAGTGATTTAATCGTTGTAAAATAAGTAATTGCAAGTATAGCGATAGCAACCACCCTAATTGGAATTTCATAATTTGTTAGAAAGGCAGTGGCAGTAGCTCCAACAGAACCAAAAGTAGAGATCACAGCAAACCCAATAGGACCGCAACTACATGCACCTGCTGCAGAACCTACAATGGAGCCAAAAATACTCCCACTCATTTTTTGTTTTGAGTTTTTAAGATTAGTTATTCTAAATAGATTCATAGGAATAACTAATGCAGATAATGCAGAAAGTGTTATTATTAAAATAAATCCCAATTCACTTCCAGAAGGAATATGAGTTACAAAATAAGGCTCTAAGAAAATGAATTCAGAAACAAGTAACAAAAGTACCATCATAGATGAAAAAATTATTACAGATAATGCAAGAAATTTAAAATTAGAAAAAATAACTTTAAAAATTTCTATCATTTAGATCATAGAATCCAAAATTCTCTGGAATACGGAAAAGGGTTGTGCCCCACCAATTTGTTGTTGGTCATAATCAGAACCAACTATAAAGAATCCAGGGGTCCCTCTAACACCATTATCTCTTGCTTGCTGAGAATTATACTGTACACGTTTAGAATATTTTTCGGAATCAAGACATTCATTAAATAATTCCATATCAAGATTCAAATTAAATGCAAAAGCTTTCAATCGTTCAGAATTTGCCCATCCACTATCTATTTTAGATTCTTGTGAATTATAAAGTGAATTATGATATTCCCAATACATATTTTGATCATCTGCGCAATAAGTTGCCTGAGCTGCTTTTGGTGAATCCTTACCTAAAAATGCAAAATCAACAAAAACTAAATTTGCTTTTCCAGTTTCAATATAGTCACGCATTATCATAGGCTTGGTATTATGAAACCAATTGTAGCATTGGTGACATTGGTAATCACCAAATTCAACAATAGTAATTGGAGCTAAAGGATCACCCAAAATTGGAGACCCCAAAGCAGTAGAAATACTTCCATGAGTTCTTGTCATGTCAACATCAAATGTTTCATTATTAGATGAAGACATGGATGCTACAATTACAATAATTATGGAAATTACAAGTATACCAAGGATTCCACCTTTTTTATTCATAGATTAAAGCAATGAAAATGAGTTAAAAAAACCTATTCCAGATTATGAGAAGATTTTCTTCTAAACATATTTACAAATTTACCAATTATCGTATCAATTGGGCATGCATCACACGGAATTGTAGATGAATGAGTATCAAGATGTTTTAAAAATTTTTCACGAGAGTTTAAAATTAAATCACATTTTTCACAATAGATTTTTGTGCTATTGGAATCTGAAAATTTTTTCACAGTTAATTATTAGAATAATTACATATAAAGATCATGTTGAAAATCAATAAAAAAATTAGAGATAATGTATTCTCATATGGACATTTAATTCAACTTGATATTTTGTTATGAATCCACAATGAGTACAGGAAAACATATTCACTTCTTGTGGTTTAGATTCGTTTTGGAGAACTTTACCATTTACAGAAGTAATGTTGATAAAATCATTATTGGAAATTACAGCAAAATTTGAACCTTGATTAATAGAATCAAAGTATTCCTTTATTGCAGATATTACTAATTCAACATCTAAAATATCATCATCATCCAAATTAGATAGAGTAAATTGATGATGTTTTAATGTAGGAATGGCTTCAACCTTATCTGCAACATAAACTAATAATTCATTTTGAACAGATGAAACATCCTTACAATCAATTGTGAGCATAAAATTCTAAAAATTGACGAATATTTTAGTCTAACAGTAATTTGAAAATGATTTTATGTATTAAAATCACAAATGAAATGAGATGGGAAATTCAGAAACATTTGGGGTTCAAAAAGGACATGGAAAAGAAATAGTAGGGTGGTTAAATGAACAATCTAAGAAACAAAATAACAAACTAGAAGCAAGATTATATGATTATGTGGTTTCAACAAAAAATTTTGGAGACTTTGAAATGTTTTCATGGATGGGAGATGTACAAATTGCAAGAAAAATGATCATCAAAGCAAGTAAAAAATTCAAAATCAAAGTAATTGAAGGAGGATATAAACCAAAAGACAAAATCTTTAAAATGAAAAAATTGGATTTTGCCAAAATCAAAAAAGGCGATAAGACCATAGGTCAATTGGAGTTTGCAGTTTCACGATTTGGAAATGGTCAATGGGAAATACAAGATGAAGAACGTCATTGATTTTAACAATAATTTGGAGATGATTAGATGAAAATAGGAATTATAGGAATTGGAATGTTAGGAGAAGCAGTGGCACTAAATTTACTAAATTCTGGATATGATGTTGCAGTTTACAATAGGACAAAAGAAAAAACAATTGAAGTTGAAAAAAAAGGTGCAAAGGTAATGGATTCACCAAAAACAGTAGCAGAAAATGTAGAATTAATAATCATCATAGTGAAAGATTCAATTGCTGTAAAAGAAGTATCATTTGGAGAAAATGGAATTATTGAAAGTAAAAATAAAAAATTAATTGTTGCAGATATGAGTACAATTGATTCAATTGAATCAAAAAATATTGCAAATCAATTTCAACAAAATCACATTCAAAAATTAGAAATTCCAGTCATGGGAGGACCAAATGTTGCAATTACGGGGAAATTAGTAATGATGGCATCAGGACCAAAAGATAGTTTTGATCAATGTAAAACCATATTTGAAAAAATTGCAAATAAAGTATTTTTTCTAGGAGAACAAGGCATAGCAAATTCAATCAAACTAGCAATGAATTTACAAATTACAATGTTGGCCTTATCACTATCAGAAGGCATAACATTACTTAAAAAAGCAAATGTAGATCCAAAAATCTTTTTAGAAGTTCTAAATTCAACATATTTTAAAACAGGAATGAGTGAAAATAAAGCATTTAAAATGATAGAAGGAAATTATGATGCAACCTTCACATTAGCAAATTTAAAAAAAGATATTACAACTATGACAAACGCTGCTAAAGATTTAGGAATAGAATTACCAATGATAAGTAAAGCTGAAGAAGTTTATAAAAATGCAATAAATGAAGGATTAGGGGATTTAGACTATACAGGGATTATAGAATATATTAAAAGAATCAACAAATAATAATAATCTTTAAGATTGAGAAACTAAATATTTCTTTTTAGATATCTACGATAAGAAAATCCAACTACAATCATTGCAATTCCAGTAATGGCACCCCACATAGCAAAAGAAGTAAGATCAAATTCTGACATAAATTATAATATATTTTGAAACATCTAAAGTTTAGGATTATAGTAATAAATCCAATAAATTACCTACAGAATAATTATGAAACATGTAAATACATTTGAGATAGACAGAATTTATGCCTGAATTTAGATGTGAAGACTGTGGAAAACGTCTATTTCATGAAAATGAAACAACATTAGAAATTGAAAAAACAGTTCATTCAAAATTTTGTAGAAAAACAAAAGGTGAAACACATAGCTATATGCACAGAGATCTAGCACATATGGAAACTTTTGATGTAGAAAGAGAAAACGATACAACAGGCGAACCAGTACTAAAAAAATAAAATTTAGAACTATCCTCAAAATTATATTCTAGAGAATTATCATTGAATTGGATTGACTGAAGAGTATGATTATGATTTAGTTGTTGTAGGTGGAGGTCCAGCTGGATCATCAACAGCATTTACTGCTGCAAAAAGTGGAATAAAAGTCGCATTACTTGAAAAAGAAAATTCAATTGCAGAAACAGTAAGAACAAGTGGCGTTACATGGATTGAAAGCATTAAAGAATTTGGAATTCCAGACAATTGTTATAATCCGATTAAGAATTTTTCATTTGTTTCACCAAATAATGAAGTGACCATTAGTGATTCAATTGCAACTGCTGCAGTATTAGATGTAAGAAAAACATATCGATGGTTAGCGCATGAAGCTGAAAAAGCAGGGGCAGATATTTTTGTAAAAATCAATATCAATGAAGTAATTAAAAATGAAAATAATGATATTGTAGGAGTAAGCGGTACAGGACCAAATGGAAAAATAATATTTCATTCCAAAGTAATTATTGATGCTACAGGATTTACTTCGGTAATTTCAAAGGCAATGGGTTTTGTTACACAGTGGAAAAGATTTGGAGCAGGGGCAGAATATGAGGCAAAAGTAGAAAATGTTGATCCAGATACATGGTGGCTAATGGTAGGACAAGAATATACTCCTGCAGGCTATGCATGGATATTTCCATTAGGAAATAACATTGTAAGAATTGGAGTAGGAGTAGGTAAACCAGAATCAGATGTAGACCCAACTCAAAGACTTAAAGAAATATTAGAAAAACAATTAGGACCAATAAAAAAATTAGGAAAAATAACACCAATAGAATTCCACTATGGTTTAATTCCAAACGATGGTTTATCAAGAAAAACAGTTTTTAATAATTTAATTTTAGTAGGGGACTCTGCAGGACAAGCAAATCCATTAGTTTTAGAAGGAATTAGATATGCAATAAAATTCGGCAGAGTTGCAGGTAAAGTTGCATCCGATGCAATAAAAAATAAAAAAACAGATGCAGATGCATTATATCCATATGAGGAAAACTGGAGAAATGCAATCGAGTCAAAAATTAATTCTGCAAGAAAAGTTCAGGATAGATGGATTGGATTATCAGATAAAGAATGGGATAAAGAACTAGATATAATCAAGGAATTAAAAACCGAAGAATTTTTGGATTTCATAAAGGCAGATTTCGGATTATCAAATATGCTCAAATTAGCAGTCAGTCATCCAAAATTAGCAGTTAGACAACTTTTCAATTTAGTTAAAGGAAAATAATTTACCAGTAAAAATTATCAAATAATTTAAAAAAATCATGCCATAGCAACTGCATGAATGCAGAAGCCAGGCATGATTCTAGGCACAGATATGGTCTGGTTGGTCGATTTGGGCATACATAACGAATGAAATTGCTCACAAGTCAATGTAGAACATGTTTTACAAATCATAGATGTAAATTTGAAGCAATGTAAACAATTTGTTGCTTCAATAAGACATCCACCACAATTTCTACAAGATTCGTCAGGCAATTTCTTTTCAAAATAATTTATTTAAAATTAGTTATAAGGAGCACGTAGAATTTATTCGAATCAATGATCAGTATTAAGAAGATTATAATTGAATAAAAAAATTAAGTTAATCATGGATGATGTAAGTAAAAAATTTGATGATTGGGCAATAAATGGAAAAGCAGAATCGATGGAAAAAGGACACGGAGTAAATGTTTTAAAATTTTTGAGAAAAATTTCATTTAACAAACCTTTTTCATTTTTAGATGTAGGGTGTGGAAATGGATGGGTCATAAGATACGTATCAGACATACCAACATGTAAAAAAGCAACGGGGATTGATAAAAGCAAAAAAATGATCATGCAAGCAAATAAAAAAATAAAAAATAATAAAGAAAGTTTTGTGTGTACAGATATAGAATCATGGAAATATACAGGAAAATTTGATTTTATTTTTGCTATGGAGTCAATATATTATGCAGATTCAATGGAAAAAGCAATTAAGAAAATTTACAAATTACTAAAACCAGGAGGACAATTCTTCTGCGGTACAGATTTTTACACAGATAATAAAGCCACAATAAAGTGGGCAAGTATAATGAAAATTCAAATGCATTTGCATTCAAAAAAAGAATGGAAAGAATTTTTTAAAAATGCAGGTTTTATAACAAAAACAAAACAAATCAAAGATTTGAAAGGTAATGAAAAATGGAAGAAAGAATTTGGAACATTATTCATCATAGGCACAAAACCTACAACGTAATATTCAAATCATATTAGAAAGTAGCAAATAACATGTGAGCTGGAGCACGACACGCTGCTACGGCAGAGGAAACTCCTCCCTCCATACAGGAAATGTGATCTGGAGATAGATAATCAGAGATGATTGGCAACGGAGCAGAAAAGAATCCAATATGGCGCACAGTGATGGTGAAAACCTGAGGTTTCCATAAAAGGAATGAAACAGACGACCCACATGGAGCAAAGCCAAACAGAACCCTAGGATCCTGTACCAGGTTCAGGTAGGCTGCAAAGCGAAATATCGTGAAAACAGAAGGAGGGTTACTCCCAGCACACATATTTTTATTTTAAAATTAGATTGTAGATTTTTTAAAATCTTAACTCATTTCACGAACTTGTTCTTTACAAATATCTGCATTACAACGACAAGTTGCATCACATAAGCATGAACTTTGCATTTCACAATCACATTCAGACCCAATTTCTGCAGATGCAGCACAACCACATGCAGCCTCTTCACCAGTAGAAGGCATAGTTTGTTCAGGAACGGTTTCCTGTGGAGTAGTTTCTTGTGGAGTAGTTTCTTGTGGAGTAGTTTCTTGTGGAGTAGTTTCTGCTGTACCCTCATAAACACTTCTTGTTGTTTCATAATCAGTATCAGTTTTCAATTGTGCCTCACCTCTATTGGTTTGATATCCGCCAGAAGATGCACTTGTTTGATATCCAACAAGATTGCTAGGATCAATTCCTTGTTGTCCTACTGCTTGCTTTTTCATTGATCTGCTACTAATAATGAAAAATCCAATACCACCAATAGCTGCCATTCCAGCCATTCCATAAATAATCATAATTGGGAAACCACCAGTTGATGTAGTCATGTAATCCTCAGGAGGAGTTGGAGTAACACCAATAATTTCAACACCATCTAAAACATCTAAAGCACCAAATCCAATTGAAGACAAGTTTGCTGTATCAGCAGATTGAACACTTCTTATAATATAATTTTCATCAGCCATTACTTCTGCTTCAAAGACACGTTCAACTTGTCTACCTTCTCTAATACTACTTTCACCCATAGTCCAACTTGAAACAACAAAGCCTTGAATTGACTCATCTAATCCAAATGTATTTGCATCAGCATTGATTCCAGTTGGATCAAATAAGAAATGCCAATTAGTTAATGGTTGTTCTACAATAAAATGAGCGTTCATTAATTCTTTATTCAAAACATCTTCAGCTTCAGTATTTACGAAAGTATTGTAAAGAATTGGTTCTTCAGTTTTCAAAGTGTCTAAAGGGATATTGATTTCAACACCATCAATAACAATAGAAGATGTAGTGGTTAATCCTCTCCATCCCAAATCAACTAATTTTTTTTGAGAATCTTCTGTAATAATGTAATCAGTAATAGTTCCCTCTAAAACTACACGATAATCAATAGATGTTTGAATATTTCTACCAGTTAATTGAAATTCATATATCACATTCAAGTCAGAAACTCTTGCTTGACTTCCATCTTGTTGAATTCCTTCGTTAAGTTCCATCATTAATTTTTGAACTCCAGGATTTGTTGCATCAGCAGTTCCAGATGTATTCCATTCAGTTCCACCTAGTGCATCAAACAAATCACCACCATTGGGGTATTCAATAAACACAGTTTTGAGATAACTCATCTTAAATGGAGATTCGGCATTATTTGGATTTAATGTAGTATCTAATTGTGCACCAAATACAGGAGCACTTGAACCAATAACAATAAGACCAGCAAGTAAAATGGTTAGAAATATAGGCTTAGTCACGACTAAAATCCACTAAATTACCGTAATAAACTTATCCTAATTTTTAAGACTAAATCATAATTTAACAAAGTTGGGATTTTCTAAAAAGTAATATGGAGTAACGCATATAGAAAATATGTTCTAGAGGATATGATATGATTACAGTATTAGCAGGAGGTACAGGTTCCGTCAAATTAGTACGAGGTTTAGTTGCCCAACACGATAAAGTCAACGTAATTACCAATGTTGGGGATAATTATTGGTTATACGGACTCTACGTATGTCCAGATATTGATACAATAATTTATGGTTTAGCAGATCTACTTGATCAAGACAAAGGTTGGGGAATTAAAAAAGACACGTTCAACTTTCTACGTCAAATGGAAGTATTTGGAGAAGATACATGGTTTGGGGTTGGAGATAGAGATGCAGCTACACATTTGATTAGAACTAATATGTTAAAAAATGGAAAAAATCTTAGTGACATTACAAAATGGATGTGTAAAAAATTTGCAGTAACTGCAAATATTATTCCAGTGACAGATAATACTGTTGAAACAAGAATTACCACAAACAAAGGAGAATTACATTTACAAGAATATTGGGTAAAATATAGAGGAATGGATGCAGTAGAAGGAATTCAATATATTGGAGCAGACAAAGCAAGACCAAATCCAGAGGCAATAAATGCAATACATGATGCAGATATGGTCATACTAGCACCAGGAAACCCACTAACGTCAATTGGTCCAATGTTACAAATTAAAGGAATTAGAAAAGAATTATCAAAAATTAAGAGAAAAGTTATTGCAGTAAGTCCATTAATTGGAGATAAATCAATTAGTGGTCCTGCAGCAAAATATATGCAAGCAGCAGGAATAGAATCAAATGCATATGGATTAGCAAAAATGTATTCAGATGTATGTTCAAATGTTGTTGTAGATACAAAAGATAAAGCACTAGTAAAGAAAATTCAAGAATTAGATATGAAAGCATATGAAACTAAAATCACTATGAAAAATAAATTAGCAGAAGACGCATTAGCAAATTTCATTCTAAAACAAGTACACGTTTAATTTGAAAATAGCAGCAATTATTCCAGTTAAGACTTTCTTAAATGCAAAAACACGTTTAGAGTTACCCTCAGAAAAAGTAGAAGCATTATGTAAAATAATGCTAGAAGAAATATTACAAGTATTATCCATATCACCTAAAATTGAAAAAATAATTTTGATTACAAAAGAGAAAAAAGCTATAGAAATTGGGAAAAAATTCAATACAATTACAATAATTGATGAAAAAGAAGAAAGTGTTAATCAAGCAGTTTCTCTTGCAGATGAATATTTACTAAAAAATAATTTTAATGCATCAATTGTATTTCCTCAAGATATACCATATATCAAAACACAGGATATTGATTTTATGTTAAAGTATCAAATGCATCCAAATTTTGCAATCATAATACCATCACGAAAATTTGATGGAACAAATGCTCTTGCAAGAATGCCAATTGATCTAATGAAAACACATTATGATGATGATAGTTATAGAAAACACATGACCACTGCAAAAGAACATACACTAAATGTTGCAATGGTGTTTGTTAAGCGAATAATGCTGGATATCGATGATCAGGAAGATTTAAAAATTTTATTAGAGCAAAATGAAAAACCAGAACTTGTAGAAAAAATTAAAAAAATTTTAAATTAAAGATTTTTTTAAATAAAATTTATTTAAAAATAAAATAATAATTGCCAAAATTCCTGAAGCTAAAAACAAAAATTCTAATGATGACATCAAAGAATTAGAAAAAGCGACATCTAAAGAGACATAGTTTATTTGAGAAATAAAATGGGCATATGCAAAAATAAAATAATTAGTTGCCCAATGAATTAAAAGAGAAGCAACAATTCCATATCTAAGATACACCCAACCTAAAATTATACCACCAGCTGTTGCCTGAGCAAATTTACCTTCACTCCATGAATCACTAAACGCAATATGAGCAAATCCAAATGAAATACCTACAAAAATAATTAAGAAAATTGCTTTTTTAGAATCAAGTATATTTAATGAAGAAGGAGTCCACAAACATTTTAGAAAATAACGTACTGAGGCGCGACCAGAATACAATGCAAACAAGGGAATTCCAACTAAGAGTATACGAAAAACAAATTCTTCTAGTAAAGGGGCAAGAGAAACATAAAAAAATTGAATTAAATTATTATCGCCAAGAGGAGGGACAGTTATTATTCCAAAGGACTCTTGAATTAAGTTAATTAATCCAGAAATTAAAACGAGTATAGATAACCATTTTGTTATAGCAAACATATAATTTAATTGGACATCATATTTTCCAACAGAGATCATGGATGAAATAGATTTTAGAAAATGTTGTTTAGGTCCAAGAATTGAAATTACAAAAATGCCAAGATAAAACACCCATAAAATAACAAAAATATCCCCAATACTTACATCAAAAGAGGATTGGTAGAAATCAGTGTTATGAAAAATATCTAAATGTGTAATTGGATAATCATAATTGATGTCATCACCAATATCAGTTTCAAATACAATATAGATTCCAATAGGAAAAGAAATTAGAAGTAAACCAAAAATTATAGATAATAAAGCAGTAAAAGGAATTCCAAGTAATTGAATTATTTTATTTTTATTTTGCAATTTTGTTCTAGTGAAGTTCTATAGTATCTTCTGCAAAACCTAAATGAACTAGAGTTTCCTTAATTGTATCTCTATGATCACCTTGTAAGAAGATATATCCTTCTTTTGCAGTTCCACCACAAGCATATTTATTTTTAAGATCCTTTGCAACAGTTTCTAAATTATTTAATTTTGGATCTAATCCTTCAATCATAGTACCTTTTTTCTTAAATCGTCTAGTTTCTAAGCGAATTATAATTTTAGTACTATCTTTAGCAAGTTCTCCACATGCACACAAGTCTTCAGGAAGACCACAAGTATTACAAATTACTGCCATACGTTCGAAATAAATTCAATGATACGCACTATTAAGCCTTGTTTGAATATGGAAGAGTAAAAACAATCAGATTTTTTAAATACCAAAATAAGAAAAAACCATGACAGAAGAACTTAGAAAAAAAGCTGCTGAAATGCTATTAAATGGTGCAACTTTACTCAGTGAGCCATGTCCATATTGTAAGGGAGTAAGAGTCATGAAAGAAGGGCATGCATTATGTACAAATTGTGGACGTGTACCAGAAGAAAGAAAAATATCAACAGATGTAATTCAAGAAAAAACAGAAACCCCCCTAAAAAAGACATTACAAAAAAAATTAGACGTATTATCAAAAGAATTAGAACAAGAAATCGATCACGAAAAGCAACAATCCATACTCAAATCCATCAATCTAGTATTAGAAATGATAGAAAAAATTAAGTAGAAATAATAAAGTTTTTATGTTAAAATTTATTTTCCTGAATCATAATGGCAGATAAGAAAGCAGCTCCACTTCCAGCATCAAGTGGAGGACTCATGAGATTCTTTGAGGATGAAACAAAAGGTTTCAAAATGGATCCAAGAATAGTAGTTTCAATTCCCATCAGTTTAATTGCAATCTCATGGATAGCAGACCTATTTTTCGCTCCGTGAAAAAACAATGGAACAAGAATCAGATGATGTTTCAAATATTCACAATAGATTTTCACTTACTTTAGTAAATCCAGGATCTCATTATTTTTCATTAGCAGCTTCTCTAGGAGTAGGATTAGTAATTGTACTTGCAACATATTTGGGGAATCTCAATAATCTTAACTTAGAAGAATTTTGGTATAGGATACCAATGGTATTAGGAATAATGGCCATAATGCAATTACTAGATATTAAATTTGCAAAGAAAAAAGAATATTCAAAATCATTACATTCATCACTTTTTGGAAATATGCTTTGGGTAGTTACAATTCTAATGGGATTACTATCAAGTCTAGTGTTATCAAAAGAAACATCATTGTTTTTTATTACATTTGGAATGATACTGTTTGCAAGTTTTAGAATTGGTTTATACACAACAACATTAGGAGCAAGTCTGAAAAAAGCATGGGCAATTGCTTTCATTCAACCACTAGCAATATTTTTTGTGTTAATTCCACAAGAATTATGGATTTCAATGCTTAGTAATCCAATTGCAATAGGATATGGATTTTCATTTTTAATTATTGCAACTGCATGGTCAATAGTGACAGATAGAGCAGGAAGACCAGGAATGAAAAGTACACATAAAACTATTCAAGCATATCTTGCATCGCAAGGTAATGATGTAAAAGATGCTGAAGAATTAATGGAAGAACATGCAACTGAAACTAAAGTTGGGACATCTCAAATAAAATTCTCATCACAAGATGGAACTAAAGAATTTAGAATGGTATTACCAGAAATACACCCAGGACCTTACCATCCAGTGGGAGGCAGTAACATACCATATCTAATCTACAAAAATTTATCATCATCAGCAATGGTAATGCATAGTATTTCAGATCATGCATTAAATTTACCATCACGAAACGAAGTAAACAATTATTTAAAAAACTTAGAAAAAAGCGAAGTGAAAGAAGAAGGTATGAAATGTACAGAACCAGTAGTGGTGCAAATCAACAAGGCAAGAGTTACAGGAATGCTTCTTGGAAATAATCCATTACTATTTTTATCATTATCACCACATGGTATGGAAGATATTCCCAGTTACATGAAAAAAGAGATTGAGCAATATGGTAAGAATAGAAATTTTACAAAAATAATGACCGTAGATTGTCATAATGCAATGGGTGAAGAAATATCAAAAGAAGATGGAGAAGACATGTTAAAGGCTGCAAAATCATGTTTAGATTCATTAATTGTAAAAAATAGTTTTCCAATAGAGTTTGGATATGCAAATACAAATGACATGGATGTATGGACAGAAGATCTTGCAATGGGAGGATTAGGAATTACATGTCTAAAAATTAATAATAAAAAATATTTTCTAGGATGGGCAGATGCCAATAACATGGAAAATGGAATTAGAGAAAAAATCATAGAAAATTTCTCAAATAAAGGATATAATTTATTAGAAATTTGTACATCAGATACACATTATGCAGCAGTTAAAGCCAGAAATAGAAATGGATATTATCAATTAGGACTAATTACAAGTGCAGATAAACTTTCAAAATGGTTTATGGAAATTGCAGAAAATGCACAATCAAACATCACATCAGCAAAGTATGAAATTTTAGAAAATGAAACAGAAGTAAAAGTAATGGGTCAAAGCATCTATGAAGATTATTCAAAAGCTTTAGAAAATTCATTAAAAATTACGAAAATATTTGTAATTGGTTGTATAGGATTATTCATCACTAGTCTGTTTCTATAGTTTTCATCTGATCAATATTTCCATAAAACTCGTCAATGAATGAAGAAAATTGAAAAATAGGCACGATTGGAACCTTATCAATAAAATCAATTTTGTCTTGATAAAGAGTCACAATCACAGGTATAGCCATAGAACCAGAAGTTTTAGTAACATATTGTTTGGTGCGTTCAATCTGTTTTTGAACAGCTGATGTCAATGATGAGGAATTATATCGCTTCCAGTGTTTGCAATCAATCAGTATTGCAATACCCAAACGAATTCCTACAACATCAATTTCCATCCTAGGTTTTGTTAACATTAAATTTTTAATTACTGCAAAATTTTTTGAAGATAAAATTTCAGCAGTTAATCCCTCAAAATCTCTCCAATCCAATGCAATTGAAATTTCATCTAGAGGAAATCCATTTTGTAGTAAAATAATTGCAATTTTTAATTTATCACCATCTTCAAAATAATAGAAATTATCTTTTAGAGTTCCAATATCATTATTGATAAAATTATTTAAAATATCCTCAGAATCATCCTCATTAATTTGAGTTACTTTAGAAAAATCCTTAACAGATACACCGCCTTGAATAATTCCATTTAAACCAATAATCATTTTTGGATGAGTTTTCAATTATAATTTTTGAATAATATGATGGATATAGGTTTTAGGTGATTAAGATATCAGATAATTATCATATAGGTTTTATTACAAGCATTAGAAAATAACAATATGAAAAAAATGCTAGTAATCATACTAGCTCTTTCAATTATAGCAATAACACATAATGAATCATTTGCAGAAAAAAATACTTTTGTAGATTCAATAAAATTTATTCAATATTTAGATGAAAATACAGCATTAGAAGAAGTTAGAAATGGTAATCTTGACATGTATTATTATCGAATTTCATCAGACAGATTAGAAAATAATCAAGCAAGAGAAGGATTGAAAGTTTTTGATTCCACAGGTGGATCATATAGTCTACTAGTAAATCCAGCAGAATCTGAAAAATTTAATCCATTTTCAAATAAGGATGCAAGGTTTGCCTTGAACTATTTAGTAGATAGAAAATTAATTGTTAATGAGTTAATGGGAGGGTATGGGGCTCCAATTATCTCATATTATGGTCCAACTGATCCAGAATACCTCACAATAATTAAAGAATTAGAGTCATTTGATTTTAAATATAATCCCACATTAGCTGAAGAGATTATTTCAAGATCAATGATAGAAAGAGGAGCAGAAAAAATTGATAATAAATGGAAAGTAGAAGATAATGAAATAGAGATTAAAATTTTTATTAGAAGCGATGATCCAGTTAGAAAATCAATTGGTGAAATATTATCAGTAGAATTAGAGAATTTAGGATTTACAGTGAAAAAAGACTATGGTGATTTGAATAAGGCATTTGTTGTAGTGTATGGATCAAATCCAGCAGACATGAATTGGAATTTATACACAGAAGGATGGGGGCGTTCTGCATTTGTAAAATATGATTCAATAGGATTAGGTCAGATGTATTCACCATGGTTTTCAAATATGCCAGGTTTTAATGATCCATCATATTGGAATTATGAAAATAAAAAATTGGATAAATTAACTCAAGAAATTTACAAAGGAGATTTTGAAACTGTAGAAAA
>ENA-ORXI01001420-ORXI01001420.1-sediment-metagenome-genome-assembly--contig:-NODE-1420-length-18515-cov-4.620132_pt1 | contig 18515 bp, 14 predicted proteins | sample MGYA00237861_ERZ511468 | MGnify/ENA primary metagenome ERZ511468 (study PRJEB26299, sample SAMN06266213) | sediment metagenome | isolation source: Hudson Canyon methane seep mesocosm | place...
GAAGCATTAAGATTTTTACCAACATTTCTACTTGCTTCTTGTGCAGTTAATGATGCAACATTTGTATTGATTCTCATAACGAATCCTTCTTTATTTAGTTTATGTAAAAACTTTAACTAAACATATCTTAACTGAAGCTTAAAGTTTAGAGCCTTCACAACCGTAATAGAATGATGACACACAATTTCTTAAGATTCGCTTATTTTGTAAGCTAGTTTGAAGAAATGTGTTGCGTTTTAGTACTTTTATTACTTTTTTGATATGATAAAAAAATCACTACAAAAGGATGTACTTTTGACACAAGATTTAAATGAAATATTTCAACAAGCTATACAATGTCAAAATTCAAATAATCCAGATAAAGCATTAGAGCTGTATAAGAGACTCATATGTGAAAACACAGATTTAAAAGAGTTTGTTTTATGCAATATGGCAATTATATACAGTAGTCTTAATGACAATAGTCAAGCTTTAGCATTCTTCAATCAATCCTTACGTATGAATGATACCAACATAATCACTTTAATAAACAAGGGATTACTGTTATACAAAATAGGTCAATATGAAGAAGCCTTAGTATGTTATGACAATTGTTTAGATATTGAACCAAATAATATTTATGCTTTATTTAACAAGGCCATTCTACTTTATAAAATAGAAAAAAATGAGGCGGCATTGGCGCTGTATAAGAAAGTTTTGAAATTTAATAATGGTGAAATAAATAAGGCTGAATTGTATATAAATTTTGGGGATGTTTTTTTCAAAATGAGCAAGTATAATAATTCTATTGATTATTATATGAAATCCTTAGCTTGTAATCCCAACGGTTTTTTTGCTTTGATTAATATAGGTTTGTCCTATAAAAATCTTGGAAAGTATAAAAAAGCTATGTCTTATTATAAAAAAGCTTTAGGGGTTGATGCATCAAATGCTGATGTCCATTGGAATATGGCAATAGCATATTTGAGTATGGGAAAATTTAAACGTGGGTTTAAAGAGTTTGAATACAGAACAAAAGCAAGCAGTGCTCAAACAGATGAAATTGTAAATCGTTATCCATTTCCTTTATATAAAGGTGAATCATTAAAAGATAAAACATTATTGATTCACCCCGAGCAAGGGTTTGGTGATAATATTCAAATGATAAGATATTTAAAACTCTTTAAAAATAAAAATATTAAAATGTATGTCTTGGCTTTAAAAGAGCAAAGGCGACTGTTTGAAACCATACCTTCTATTAATATAGTATCACTGCAAGATACGTCTTGGTTTAAAAAAGTTGATTACTATATAAGGATATTAAGTTTACCTCACTTTTTTAAAACCAATGAAAATACTATACCAAATAAAATACCATATTTTAAAATAAAAGAAAAAAATAAAAAGCTTAATATAAAAAAAGAGAAATTAAATATTGGTTTTACATGGCAAGGTGAGAAAAAACATGATAATGATAAGAACAGATCAATAAATATAAAGCATATAGAAGAATTGATACAGCAGTTTCCTCAAATTGATTTTTATTCATTACAGCTGGGTGAAAAAGCTAAAATATTTAAAAAGTATAAGAATGTTAAAGATTGTTCAAAATACTTGAGTGATTTTTATGAAACAGCAAAAATAGTTAAACGCTTAGATTTAGTCATAACAATTGACAGTGCGGTGGCACATTTAAGTGCCTCTGTTGGAGTGAAAACTTGGATATTGTTGCCTTTTATACCCGACTGGAGATGGATGCTTAAACGCACTGACTCTCCATGGTATCCAACAGCCAAACTTTTTAGACAAAAAAACAGTAAGGGTTGGACACCTGTATTAAAAAGAGTTAAATCTGAGTTAAAACAACTCCACACTCAATATGATTAGTATAAGCAAATTGGTCAAAAATTGCAAAGTGTTTTATTTCATGTGTTTTTGTTAATGTTTCTAAATCTCTGTACAGAGTCTCAGGATTACATGAGATATATATGATTTGTTTAAATCTCTGTGATAAATTTCTGGTTGTATCATCAAGCCCCGCCCTTGGAGGGTCAACAAATATTGTTGACTCTTCGTTGAGATGGTAACTTTTTAAATCCACATCTTTAAGTCTTCTAAACTCTCGCACATCATTTAATGCTTCAACAAATTCTTCGCTGCTCATTCGAATAAATTCGATATTGGATACACTGTTTAAATCACAGTTTATTTTTGCTGCTTTTATAGATGTTTTTGAGATTTCAGTGGCAAGAACTTTATCGAATTGTGTTGATAAAGGTATCGTAAAATTTCCACCCCCACAATATAACTCACATAAATTTCCACCTGCTTGGATATTGTTAAGTACCCATTGAATCATTTTCGCATTTACTTTTGTATTGGGTTGCGTAAATCCACCTTCAAAATAGTGAAAAGTAAATGGTGTTGAATTAACTTCAAAGGTATCTTGTATATAATCTTTACTTAATATGACTTTTTGTTTTCTTGATCTTCCTATAATATTGATGTTTAATTCACGTTCGAGCTTTTGTGCTTCGCCAATCCACTGTTCATCTAATTTTCTGTGATATATTAATGTAATTAACATATCTCCTGAAGTAGCATTTAAAAATTCACAACTAAAAAGTTTGGTTAATAAAATGCTGTTTTTCTGAATGGCTGCTAATAGTTTTGGCATAAGAGTTGCAATATTTTTGCTTACAATAGAACAGTTGTCTATTTCTAATGTATTTCTGTCTAAATCATTCATAGCATAAGAGATTGTTGGAATCTCATTTTTATCTTGGGATATAAAATTTTTCCAAATTCTAAATTCGGCTCTGTTTCTAAAGTTAGATTCTTCACTTTTAATTATATCCATTGATAAGTCTTGTGGTATTAATTTAGAAAATCTCTCTTTTTCTCTATCATATTTATAGGTTAATTGTTCTTCATATGTTTTATCATATAAAGTACAGCTTCCACATTTTCCAAAATAACTACAGTTCATAAACATCCATTCTAAATTTTTTCGTATTTTATGATAAAATTCATTTATATTAAATGAATAGGAAAGACTAACTATGAAATACAAAAGTAAAATCAATAAATTAGTCAACACAAAATATGGTTTTATGTTATGTAATATCAATGATAAATACGTAGGACGAGCATTAATAAAATATGGTGAATACTCTGAAGATGAAGTAGTATTATTTAAAACTTTATGTAGCAGTGGTGATACTGTTATTGAAGTTGGATCAAATCTTGGAGCACATACTCTACCTTTATCAAAAATTGTGGGACCAAGTGGTGTGGTAATTGCATTTGAACCTCAAAGAATTGTTTTTCAAAATTTATGTACGAATATATCGTTAAATTCACTAGAGAATGTATATTGTTTTCAAAAAGCAGCTGCTTCAAAAAAAGGAACTTTATTCCTACCCTCTATTAATTACCAAGCAGAGGGAAATTTTGGGGGAGTGACGCTACAAGAAGAGGGCGTTGAAGAAGTTGAAGTTGTCAAACTTGATAAGTTTATAGAAGTTGATACTTTAAAATTATTAAAAATTGATGCTGAAGGCATGGAACTTGAAGTGTTAAAAGGTTCCAAAAAATTAATAAAAAAATTCAAACCTTATATGTTTGTAGAAAATGATAGATTTGATAAACATAAAAAATTAGTTTCGTATATTGATTCTTTAGGTTACGATATGTATTGGCAAATGGCACCTTTATATAATAAAGAAAATTTCTTTAATGATAAAGAAAATATTTATGGAAAATTATTATCTGCAAATATGTTATGTATCCCTAAAAGTATTAATGTGCAACTGTCTAATTTTGAAAAAGTAGATATAAAAAATAAACATCCTTATGATGTATAAAAGATATAAATGGAAAATAACTGGAAAGAAGAATTACAAACACTATTAAATTGTGATTTAAAATCACTTTACCCCCTAGCTCGAAGTTTAAACAGAAAACTTTATTTTTATGTGGGACCAACAAACAGTGGAAAAACATATCAAGCCATGGAAGCCTTAAAGAAAGCAGATTGTGGGATATATTTAGCTCCTCTTAGGCTTTTAGCCCTTGAGGGGTATGAAATATTAAGAAAAGATGATATTCCTGCTTCTTTGATAACAGGAGAAGAACAAATATTTGATGAAGATGCTTCTCATGTATGCTCAACCATCGAAATGATTGATTTTGATATGGATACAGATGTAAGTGTTATTGATGAAATTCAAATGCTTGATGATGCAGATCGTGGTTGGGCTTGGGTCAATGCTATTATTGGAGTTCCTTCTAAAAAAGTCATTATGACAGGAAGTGTCAATGCACTTGATGCTGTGAAAAAAATAGCAGCTTATTTAGGAGAAGAACTTGAAGTTGTAAAGTTTAAAAGAAAAAATGAATTAAAAGTTTTAACTAAAGCCACCACTCTTAGAGAAATAGAACCAGGAACGGCATTAATAGCTTTTAGTAGAAATGATGTTTTAAAGTACAAACAAAAATTGCAAAAATTTCATAAAGTATCAGTGATATATGGAAATTTAAGTCCAGAAGTCAGACGTGATGAAGCCAGAAGATTCAGAGAAGGTGAGAGTCAAATACTTGTGGCAACTGATGCAATAGCTATGGGTTTGAATCTCCCTATTAAAACCATTTTATTTACCACTGATACAAAATTTGATGGGGTGAGCAAACGATTAATTACTCCCAATGAAATAATACAAATAGCAGGTCGAGCTGGACGTTTTGGACATCATGAAGAGGGTTTTATTGGCGGTACTAGTAAAAAAATACTTGAGCATATTCAAGCAGAGTTCCACTCTCCTATTAAAACCATCAAACCACCGTTTAAAGTTAAAGCCAATGCAAAACAAATTGAAGAACTATCCTCTCATTTGCAAACAAAAAATTTAACAAAAGTATTGATGTTTTTTGCAAAAAATATGATTTTTAGTGGTCCTTTTATTGCTTCAAATATTTCATCAATGATCAGTGCTGCAAAAATTGTGGACACCCGATATAATTTAAAACTTGAAGACAAATATATGTTAAGTCAAGCTCCCATTACTGCAAAATCAATGATTATTAAACAGGCATTTGAAGTATATATTAATGCGGTTTTAAAAAACAAAGTGATTCGATATCGACCTTCAATAACACTACCAAAAAAAGAGATAACTCAAAAAGATTTATTACAAGTTGAAGATGAAGTGAAAAAAATATCATTATACTTGTGGATATCATATAAAATGCCAGAGCTTTTTCCAGATAATGCAAAAGCCAGAATGGCAAGGGATTCATTAAATAAATTTATAGAAAAATCTTTAAAAAAGAGTCTTAAAACTACCTCTTATGAGGGACGGAACCCTAAAAATAAAAAAATTAATTATAGAAAGAATTCGAAATTTAATTATTAATTAGATACAATATTGTGAACATACGTGAATAAATAGAAGGAAACATAATGCTTAATATGTTTAAGACAGATGACTCTGAAACATTACAAAAAGAATTATTAAAAAATTATTTAGATGAAAAAAAGATTCAAAAACTTATTGATGGTGGAGTGGATATTAACTTCAAAGATGTCAATGACAGAACAATGCTGTTTGATTTGGCTAAAAAAAGAAGAGTTGAATCAATTAAAATATTAATAAAAAATGGCGTTAATGTTAATGCCGAAGACAGATATGGTAAAACAGTTTTAACTGAAGCCATTAACAAAGAAGATGGAATGATGATTCGTTTTCTTCTTGATAATGGGGCCAGTGTTAATTTTATAAATGAATCTGGACGAACGGTATTACAAGATGTTGCTTTAGAAGGAAACTCCAGAGTTTTTAGAATTTTATTAGCTCATAATCCTGATTTAAATATAAAAGACAACTATGGTAAAACAGTTCTTTTTGATGCAGTGGACGGTGGAAATCTTGATATTATAAGAGATGTAATTAACCATGTTGATGATCCAAATGTTGTTGATGAAGAGGGACAAACTGTATTATATAATGCCGCATTAAACGAAGATTCTGAATTGGCAAAATTTTTAATCAGTAATGGTTTAAATGTCAATCACTTGGATAATAATCGCCAAAATATTTTATTTAATGCTGTAATTTTGGGCGCTCAAAATATTGAATTTATTGAATTACTTTTGAAAAAAGGTCTGAAAATAAACCAAAAAGATAAAGATGATCAAACAATTTTAGATGAACTTTTAAAAATACTTGGTATTATCAATGATGCTTCAATTGAGCAAGAGGGCAAATATAAACTGGTCTCAACAGATAGAAATTATTTAAAGTTAACTTCAATCTTAATGGAACATGGCTTAGCAGTAGATAGAACTGATAGTGATGGGAAAACTGTTTTATTCAGAGAAGTACAACGAAAAAACTATGAAACCATAGAATTTTTACTTTCAGCGGGTGCGGATATCAACTATGGCGATAAGAGTGGTAAAACAGTTCTTTTTGATGCAATTTTAGGTGGTGTTGGTAATATCAATATGATTGACTTTTTGATTGACAAAGGTGCAGATATTGATTTTAAAGATAAAAATGAAAAATCAATTATTGATGATTTGGTCGAAATGGTTCTCATTCAAAAAAATAATAAAAAATCATCAGACAGAAGATTTTATGATATAGATGACAGTGAAGATTATATTGGTCTTTTAAAAAGAATGTTAACGCACAAACCTAAAATAAATATCCCAAGAAAAGATGGGAGAACTGTAATTTATGATGTGATAAATTATAATAATCTAGAGTTAATTAAAACGATTTTAAACAATGGTTGTGATGCCAATATAAAAGATTTAAGTGGAAATACACCTTTATCGGTACTAATTGATGAAGGTGTAAAAATAAAAAGACCTAAAGAACGAGAATTGTTTTTAGAACGATTGGTTTTTTTACTTAAATTTAGAGTGGACGTTAATTCTGTTGATTTAGATGGTAAGACTGTTTTTCATAAAGCTGTAATCTCAAATGATCATGAAGTTATTGAAAAGCTTTTAACTAAAAAAGCCGATTTAAATATTAAAGATAAACAAGGAAGAACTTGTCTGCATCATACACAATGGAAAGGTAACTATAAGATTGCCCGATTATTAATCGCTGCTGGCGCTGATATGAATGAGACTGATTATGCTGGTTTTTCGATATTAAATTACGCAGCAATTTTAGGACATGTTCATTTGGTTGTTATTTTATTGGCTTCTGGTGTATTAATGTATAACCGAAGTAAAAAAAGCCAAGCTGTAAAAGACTTCTTTAAAGAAAGAGAAAAAAATCTTGATAAATTGCTTGAAGGAAATATTACTGATTCAAAAATGAGAAGTTCAATCCAACAAGTAATTACTAACTTAAAAAAAGAAATATATGAATAAAAAACTTTCAATAATAATTTTAGCCGCAGGGGCGGGAACACGTATGAAATCTACAAAACCAAAGGTTTTGCATACAATTTCTGGTCGTGAGATGCTTTATTACTCTATCAAAGAAGCGTTAAAGCTAAGCAATGACATCACTGTTGTTTTATATCATCAAGCCAAACGTGTCCAAGAATCAATGGAAAAACATTTTTCAAATATAAATTTTGTAATACAAGATCATGCAAAATTCCCAGGTACGGGTGGTGCCGTTATGGGTATCAAACCAAAACATGAAAAAACCTTGGTTTTAAATGGAGACATGCCTTTAATTCAAGCAACTGAGCTTGATAAATTTTCTTGCGATGATGCAACGATTGTTATGTCTGTATTAAATTTAAAAGATCCAAGTGGATATGGACGAGTCATTGTTGAAAATGGAGATGTTAAAAAAATAGTTGAACAAAAAGATGCCACTGAAAAACAAAAAGCCATCAATATAGTTAATGCAGGTATTTATCAATTTGACACCAATTTTTTATTAGAGACTTTACCAAAACTTTCTAATGATAATGTGCAAAAAGAGTATTATATTACAGATTTAGTGGAGCTCGCAATTCTTGGAAAAAAAGTTGTACATCCATTAACTGTAAGTGAAGAGAACTTTAAAGGGGTTAATTCAAAAGTTGAATTAGCACAAGCAGAAGTGATTCACCAAAATAGAATTAAGAAAACATTTTTAGAAAATGGTGTAATTATGAGACTGCCTGATACCATTTATATTGAAGAGGGTGTTCAAATCCAAGGTGAATCTATTTTAGAAAATGGGGTCAGCTTATTGGGTGATTCTAAAATTATAGACTCTCATATAAAAACAAACTCAATTGTAGAAGACTCTGTTTTAACAAATTCAGATGTGGGACCAATGGCCCGAATCAGACCTCAAAGCGAATTAACTGATACACACATTGGAAATTATGTAGAAGTTAAAAAATCAATTTTAACAGGCGTTAAAGCAGGCCATTTAAGTTATATCGGTGATGCCACAATAGATGAAGGTACAAATGTTGGTGCTGGAATGATTACGTGTAATTATGATGGTATAAACAAACATAAAACGATTATTGGTAAAAATGTATTTATAGGAAGCGATACGCAACTGGTTGCTCCAATAGTTATTGAAGATGATGTTATGATAGCTGCAGGAAGTACGATAACTAAAGATTTAAAAAAAGGTGAATTGGCACTAACAAGAGCACCATTAAAAACTATAAAAGGTTTTTTCTATAAGTTTTTCTCTCAAAAATAGTAAAAGTAAAGGAGTAAAAATTAATGCTAAGAAATAAAAATATATTAGTTGGAGTCACAGGTTCTATTGCTGTATATAAAACTTTAGAATTAATAAGACTGTTTATAAAAGCAAATGCAAATGTAAAAGTAGTGATGACAAAAGCTTCAAAAAGATTTGTAACTTCTTTAACTTTTGAAACCATTTCGCAACATACTATTTTAGAAGAAGAAAATGAGTGCTGGGATAATTTAAGTATAGATAACCATATTGCAATTGGTAAATGGGCAGATGTTTTTATTATTGCACCAGCCAGTGCTAACACAATCAACAAATTGGCAAATGGAATTTCAGATAATCTTCTTACACAAACAGCGCTGGCTTTCATTGGAACTAAAATAATAGCACCTGCAGCCAATACAAATATGATTCAAAATCCTATCACCATAGAGAGTTTAAAAAAATTACATGAATTAGATTATAAAATCATCAGTTCATTAACAAAAGAGCTTGCATGCAAAGATATTGGTGATGGTGCAATGGCAGAACCCAGTGAAATTTTTTGTCAAAGTGTAAGAGAATTATTAAAAAATGCTTACTGGGATAACAGAGAAGTTATTGTAAGTGGTGGTGGTACGGTTGAAAAAATTGATGGCGTTCGATATATCAGCAATTTTAGCTCGGGAAAAATGGCTTCATCTTTAGCTTTAGCTTTATATTTTAGAGGCGCGAATGTAACCTTGGTAGCCTCTCGGGGTTATGAAAACTTGCCGTTGCATATTAATATTATTCCAGTTCAAAGTTCATCTGAAATGTTAGAGTCTTTAAGTCACTCTTTAAAAACAGCCAAAACAAAAGTAGCTAAAAAACCATTTATATTTATGGCAGCAGCCATCAGTGACTACTTACCAACAACTTCAGAAAATGGAAAACTCAAAAAAGACAATATCGGTCAAACCTGGGATTTAAACTTGACTCAAAATATTGATATATTAAGCTCAATTAATAAAAGTGGAATTTACTCAATTGGTTTCAAAGCAGAAATGGATAAATACAGTGCAAATCACAGTGCGCAAAAAATGGTCAAAGATAAAAACTTAGATGCAGTTTGCTTAAATATTATTGATGAGAGTAATCCTTTTGGCTCAAATAACAATGTAATTGAAGTAATAATAAACAATAAATCTGAGATAAAAGAATTAAAAGGTGATAAGTTTGATATATCTTTAAAATTATTAGATATATTAAAAAAAGAGTTTGAGAATACAGAAAAGAAATAATGATTAAAAAAGAACACGTAGAAATTAATAATACTCTGCCAGATCATATTGCTATTATCATGGATGGTAATGGGAGATGGGCCAGTGAGCGAAATTTGAAACGAACAGCAGGTCATGAGCAAGGTGCTGTGACTGTTCGAGAAATAACAACACACTGTAATAATTTAGGGATAAAGTTTTTAACACTGTATGCTTTTAGTACAGAAAATTGGGAAAGACCAAAATTAGAAGTTGAATTTTTAATGAAACTTTTAGAGAGATACCTTAAAAAAGAGTTGGAAGTATATTTAAAAAATGGAGTGAGATTTAAAGCCATTGGAGATTTAACCAGGTTCTCAAAATCATTGCAAAAAACAATTATCAACACACAAGATAAGACAAAAAATTGTAAAGGGCTTACTCAAGTGCTTGCTCTTAACTATGGAAGTCGTGACGAAATTGTAAGAGCCATTAAAAAATTAAACAACCTAAATCTAGAGCCAACTGAAGAAAATGTATCACAATGTTTAGATACATCATTTATGCCTGATGTTGATTTACTCATTAGAACCAGTGGTGAAGTGCGACTATCAAACTATCTGTTATGGCAAAATGCTTATGCTGAAATGTTTTTTACCAATACGTACTGGCCTGAATTTTCTCCTTCAAATTTAGATGATATTCTTGCTGATTATACAAAAAGGGAAAGAAGATTTGGGGGCATCTAGTATGAATAATATTCTATGATCTATTTATTTGTTTGTCTTTTTGGCCTGAGTTTTGGATCTTTCTTTAATGTACTCATATATAGATTACCACTTGGACTATCAATCGTTTCTCCCAAATCAGCATGTCCAAATTGTAAACATGCAATTTCTTGGTATCATAATATCCCGCTTATCTCTTATGTTTTATTAAATGGTAAATGTTCAAATTGTAAAACTAAAATCCCCTATATATACCCACTTGTAGAACTTATAACAGCAGTTATTACATTAATGTTATTTATAAAATTTGGATTTAATTTGGAATTTTTTTCTATAACATTGGTTTTTTATTTACTTATTGTATTGTCTTTTATTGATTTTAAATATAAAGCAGTGCCTGATTATTTACTGGTGATTATTTTTTTTGCTTCACTAGTAGCTTCATACTTTGATAGTAATATTGATTTTATAAGTGCTTTCAAAAATGGCCTTATATTTGCGGGTGGATTTATTATGCTTGATTTTTTATTAACATATTATATTCAAAATATTAAATACAAAATAACAAAAGATGAAAACTTAAAAATACAAAAAGCTTTAGGGGAAGGGGATATTCCTATTGTATTTGTTATTGGTCTGATTTTAGGGATAAAAGCTGGGTTTATGGCTATATTTTTAGGTGCACTTTTGGCTATAATACCATCCATATACAATATAATTTTTAAAAAAGAGATAGAAACACCGTTTATCCCCTATCTAAGCCTTGGCTTTTTTATAGAGTTTGTTTTTTTATTATCTAAAGGTATTTAAGTGAAGTTAAAACAGTACATATATTTACAATTATCGATTACATTTTTGCCCATCTTTTTTGGATTGTTTTTTATTACTTCGATTATATTTTTAGTAAAAATTGCAGCATTGACTTCAGTGATTACCATGAATTTTTCTGAACTGTTAACACTGTATTCTTATACCATACCTAATATTTTGTTTTTTACTCTCCCTGTATCTTTTTTTATTTCAATGGTTATTTCATTGGCAAAATTATCAGCTGAATATGAATTAATCGTCATAAGCAGTTTTGGACTTAATCCAATAAGAATTTTAAAGATACTTTTTCCCATAACATTAATTTTATCAATTTCTATGCTTATTATCTCTTTGGGACTTATCCCTAAGACTAAACATTTAACAAATAAAATGATAGAGGTTAAAGAAAAAGAGGCAAACTTCAATATCAAAGAATCTGAATTTGGTCAAAAATTTGGGGACTGGTTGATTTATATTACTGAAAAAAAAGATAAAGAATATTCTGATGTTAAACTTTTTAAAACAGATGGAACTTCTGATCAATTTATTCTTTCTAAAACCGCAAAGTTAGATAACAAAAAAGGTGATCTTAGTTTTACATTACAAGATGGAAAATCTTTTGTTATAAGAGAAAATGAAGTCAATCAAATAGATTTTAAAAGTATGAAAATAAGTGATTCTTTATCCAATGGTCGAATTGAACCTTTTATTAACCCAAAAGTGTATTGGGAAAATAAAATAAACAACAATGACGATGTTGATAAATTTACATTTTACATACTGACTTCATTATTCCCAATATTGTCACTTTTTTTAGTGATTGCTTTTGGGTATTTTAATCCAAGATATGAAAAAAATAAAGCAACAATGTATGCAATATCTTTTGTCTTAGTCTATTATATTGGCTCAGATTATTTAGCAAAACATATATTTATGAACGCTTTATACCTAGTACCGATTGCTTGGATAGCTATTACTTATTTTGTTTATTCTAAAAAAACCAAAGAGCTGTATTAAAAGTTATATTATGAATGTAAAAATCACTTTAAGTTATGATGGCTCAACATATCAGGGTTCTCAAAGGCAACCCAATAAATGCTCTATTGAAGACAAATTATTGGCTGCATTTTCATCTTTAAATATCAATTCAAAAATAGTATTTAGTGGAAGAACAGACAAAAATGTGCATGCAACGGGTCAAGTTTTTAATATAAAAATCCCTCTTTTTTGGACCAATTTAGAAAAACTAAAAATTTCTCTCAATCGAAATCTGCCTGAGTCAATTAGGGTATTAACTATTGTAAAAGTCCATGATGATTTTCATGCAAGGTTTTGGGCAAAAAAAAGGGTATACCGATATATCGTATCAACAAATCCCATAACGCCTTTTACTGCAAAATATGTGACCTATGTTCCTTGCATAAATGAGAAATTAATCAAAGAAGCTATAAAATGTTTTGAAGGTGAGCATGATTTTGAATTTTTTCATAAAAGAGGAAGTGATAAAGAATATTTACGAAGAATAATTTACGAAACGAAGTTTTATCAATACAAAGATTTTTATATTTTTAAATTTAAAGCCAACAGTTATTTAAGAAGTCAAATCAGGTTAATGGTCGGATTTTTACTGAAAATCTCAAGTGAAAATTTAACCATTGAAGATTTAAAATCACAATTAAAAAAACATAAATATATCAGTAAATTCCCCGCAGATGGAAATGGTTTATATCTTGCAAAAGTGATTTATTAAAAGGTAAATTGGAATGTTAAAAAGAAGACGGTTTCATACATTACAAGATATAAGAAAAATTTTAATCTATGTACCCCCAATTTTTGTCTGTGGTCTTGCGATTATTTCCATTTTACTAGCGTCTGTAATTTTGGAAAATAAACAAAAGAATAGAATCAACTTATTATTACAAGAAGAACAATTTCATAAAAAAAAGTTATTAGAAAATTTTATAAATGATTCAAGAGGCAGTGCAAGTGTTCTTTTTGATGAAGTTGAAAAAGATTTAAATCATAAAGTCTATGAAGTAAATGGTTATATAAAATCATTAGCTTTAAATGATAAAAAACTTTCTTTTAAAAAAATAGAACCCTTTATCAAACAAATAGAAAAAGAGAAAAATATACAATTTGTATTTTTTAAATCTAAAACATATGATATTATTTATGGAAAAAGTATTATTTCTTATCTCCAAAGCCTAACAAACTCAAGCATTCAAACGGATTCCTTTCGAGTACATATGCTTAAAAGTATTCAATTTTTAGGAAATGAAAATTTACAATATTGGTTAGATAAAAGAAAAAGAAATATCAGATTGAGTTATTTTGAAGAGATACCTCAAGTGGGACTTCATATTGGTGCTTTTTCAAAAGTTGATGACATAAAAGACTTACTTAAAAGCAATATTATTAAAGCATTGGTAAAAAAAAGTAAAGGGTTAAACAGCTATTTTTGGTTTTATGATTATGATAATGATTTGGTCTATAACTATCATAATCTTGGAAAAATTGAAAATTACAGGCAATTAATTGAAACAGTAAAAAATGATGAATCAAAAAAAACATTGATCTATTATCATAATAATAAAAAAAATAATATTACCTTAAATGATCAAATAGTTAATTTTACAAAATATCAATATATGGTTGCAGTTAAAGATCCCCAAACCAGAATGCCCAATGATATCAAAGAAAAAATAGTACAAATAGAAGAAGAGTATTTAAATAAATTTACAACAGCGTTTATTACAATCATTTTTATTGCAATATTTTTAGGCGTAGTTACGGTAACATTTTTAAGGTATATTAATAAAATATTTGCGCATTATAACAGAAGATTAGAAATAAAAAATAAACTACAATTACAATGGAAAGAGAGATATGAACTGGCCATCATTGCCTCTAATGATGGTTTATGGGATATTGATTTTGTACAGAATAAAATTTATTTTTCCAATAAGTGGTTAGAGATGTTTGGTTACAGTAAAGATGAAATTTTTACAATTGACGAATGGCTCAATTTAATTCATGAGGGTGACAAAGAAAAAGTTAAAAAAGATTTTGAAGACCACCTTGCAGGACTGAGTGAACATTTTGTTGTTGAATACAGAGCAAAAACGAAAGATAATAGTTATAAATGGGTTCTAGTACGTGGGAAAGTTTTTAGAGATAAGGAAAATAAACCTCAAAGAATGTTGCTGATGTCTATGGATATTGAGCAAAGAAAACAGCTTATGAGAGAGCTTAAAGATGTAGAGTTACTTGTTGAACATGGAAGAATTGTAATTTTCAAGTGGAAAAATAATAAATGTTTAGATGTTGAACACGTTTCAAAAAGTATTAATTCTTATGGTTATTCACAAGACGATTTTATTAAAAATAGAATTAAATATTTGGACTTTGTTCACAAAAAGGATTTTTCAGATTTAATTTTAGAAATTACAAATGCCATCAAACAAAATTTAAATAGTTATACAAAAATTTATAGAGTCTATGATAAAGATGGTAAAAAAAGATGGATATTTAACAGAGCTATTTTCAAAAAAGATCATTTTGGAAAAGTTACACATATTTATGGTTATATCAATGATATTACTAATATGAAAATGACTGAAGAAGAATTAAAATTAAAAGTTAAAATGGAAGCTGAAAAAAATATTGAAAAAGATAGGTTATTGGTACAACAAAGTAAACTGGCTTCAATGGGAGAAATGCTTGGTAATATTGCCCATCAATGGAGACAACCTTTAAATAATGTCAACTTATTAATTCATTTTGTACGAGATAACTATGCAAATAAAAATTTTACAAAAAAAGATTTAAATGAATCAATAAGCAGTGCAAAACTTCAAATTGATTATATGTCACAAACCATAGATGATTTCAGTAATTATTACAAACCTACAAAAAACAAAGCTGTTTTTGATATCAAAAATTCAATACAAAAAGCAGAAAAAATTATTGCAACTCAGCTTGAGGTCAATAATATTAGCTTAATAATTGATGATATAAATGTAGAAGTAGATGGTTTTGAAAATGAATTTCAACAAGTTATTGTTAATATTTTAAATAATGCCAAAGATGCTGCAATTATTAAAAAATCCAATGCTGCATTTGATGCTCGCGTTGAAGTTAAAATTGAAAAACAAGAAGATAAAGTTATTCTGCAAATAATAAACAATTGTGGTCAAGCATCAAAAGAGGTAATGGAGCGAATGTTTGAACCTTATTTCACAACAAAATTTGAAACTCAAGGTACCGGAATAGGTTTATATATGGCAAAAACCATTATTGAAACCAATATGAATGGTAGAATAACGGCACAAAATACGCAAGATGGTTTAAAATTTATTATAATATTACCATTGTAATAAATAATTTAGATATAATTTTGAAAATTGACATGAGGTGAATAAAATGAGTGATTACAAAACCAGAGTTTTACTTGTTGAAGATGAAGAAGTTGCGAGAAAAACACTTTCTTTTTATTTAAATACTATTTTTGATGAAGTCATTATTGCTCAAGATGGTTTAGAAGGAAGCAATATTTATAAAAAAGAGTTTGAAGAAAATAGAATTTTTGATTTGATTTTAACAGATATTAAAATGCCAAACAAAGATGGTATTGCAATGATTGATGATATTTTAGTTTATAATCCTACTCAAAGATTTATCATTGTTTCTGCTCATAAAGAAGAAGAACATTTATTAAAATTAATAAATTTAAGAGTGCTTGGATATTTTGTAAAACCTCTAAATATTGATAACATGATGGAAATGCTTCAAAAAGCTAAAAGTGAAGTTCTTGCTGATAAGCAATCAGTTTTAAATGATGAACCTATTGTTCTAAGTTCAATATATACGTACAGAAAAGAAAAGAAAGTATTGTATAAAGATGGGGTAAGTGTAAAACTTTCTAAAAAAGAGGGACAAATACTTGAAGTACTGATTGATGAATTAGGAACAGTAGTAAGCGTTGATAAATTTAAAGAGTTAGTTTGGGAAGGTGTTCCAACCAATGATTCTGCTTTTAGAACAGTTATGAAACGACTGAAAGATAAAATTATAGACGGTGATTTTATTATATCGCATAAGGGATATGGTTATATCATTGAACCTCCTATACAATAAATAGTATAGGATGGTTACAAATATTATTAATCCAGAGATAATTACATAAAAGTAACATATAAGTCACGATTTATTTGTAAAATAAACAAAATTATGATACTATTCCCGAATTTAATTTTAAAGGTTGCTTAAAAATAAGCAATTAATGGAGAGAGTATGCATAAAAATAGGTTTAGTCGAATAGGATTTATCCTAGCAGCTGCGGGAAGTGCTGTTGGACTTGGAAATATTTGGAAGTTTCCATATATTACAGGTGAGAATGGGGGAGGAGTCTTTGTATTAGTTTACCTGGTTACTGTTCTTTTAATTGGAATGTCAATCTTTATTGGGGAAGTATTACTGGGAAGCAACTCTCATAAAGATGCCGTCTCTACATTTGAACAATTAGCACCAGAAGGTAAAAAGTATTGGAAATATTCTGGATTCTCTTTTTTAACAGGATTGTTAATTCTGTCTTTCTATGCCGTTGTAATTGGTTGGATTTTTAATTATATTGTACTCTCACTTACTCATTTACCAGCAACGGTAGGCGAAGCTGAAAAAGTTTTCATGGGTCTTTTAAAAGAAAACATTGGTTCTCAAATTCTATACTATTCAATATCTTTTGTTATTATTACTTATACTATTTCTAAAGGTGTAAAAAAAGGTATTGAAAAAGTCAACAATATTTTAATGCCTGCTTTGATTATTTTGTTATTAGGAATGTTGGTTTATACAATACAATTGCCAGGTTTTGGACAAGCTGTAGACTTTATGTTTGCTCCAAATTTTGAAAAATTCAATTCGAGTTCAATCATTATCGCTGTAGGTCATGCCTTCTTTACTCTATCTATTGGTATGGTAACTATTTTAACCTATTCGTCTTCTTTAGGTAAAGATACTAATATTGTAAAAGCTTCACTTATTATTGTTGCTATGGATACTATTATCGCAATTGTTGCTGGACTTATTATCTTCTCAGTTTTATTTACAAATGGTGCAGAACCTGGTAAAGGTGCTGGATTAGTATTTATTACCTTACCTGCAATTTTTTATGAGATGGGTTCAGTTGGAAATGTCTTAGCTGTAACATTTTTTATTGCTCTCGCATTTGCAGGAATTACTTCAGCTGTTTCTATTTTAGAACCAACTGTGATGTATTTGGTTGAGCGACTAAAAATCAGTAGGGTAAAAGCAACATATACAACTATGAGTGGTTTATACTTCTTAGGACTACTTGCCTTATTATCAAATACAAATGAATACTCAGATGCATTAACCTTTGGCAGTAAAAATCTATTTGATTTATTTGACTTTACAAGTGCTGCAATCTTGATGCCACTAGGTGGTATTCTTGTAGCAGTGTTTGTTGGGTATGTTATGGACAGACAAATTGTAGAAAACAGTTTAAAACCATTAATGGGTAATTTCTTTTACTCAATATGGTTAATCAGTATCCGATACATAACACCAATAGCAATTACTGTTTTAATGTTAAAAGAAATAGGAATACTTAAAATATAATCAATAGGGCACAAATTTAGAGTTGAATTTGTGTCTTTTCTCACACCTCTTATATTCATTTTATTTATATATATAAAAAAAATAAAGTAATGTTTAAAAAAATAATAGTATTTATTTATTTAATAATATAATAATATAGTGCCTAAAAATAGGACATTAAAGTTAAGTTGCAATTAATATGCAATTTTTATGTTCTAAATAAATTACAATTATGTAAAATGCTATATAAATGCTATGTTTGTTATTTATAATTTTACATGAGTTTATTTTGACATGAATAAAAAATTAAAACCAATCTTAAAAGGAGATTTTATGACTAAAGGATTAGCAACAATTGCAATGGCAGGTGCACTTTCATTACCCGCTTTTGCAACAGAGTTCGTAACAATTGGTACAGGTGGAGTTACAGGTGTTTATTATCCAACAGGTGGTTCAATTTGTCGTTTAGTAAATAAAGG